>Ga0210405_10000106_pt1 | contig 112096 bp, 90 predicted proteins | sample IncBWH11MmetaG_FD_155492 | JGI IMG/M metagenome (GOLD analysis project Ga0210405, IMG submission 155492) | Forest soil microbial communities from Barre Woods Harvard Forest LTER site, Petersham, Massachusetts, United States - Inc-BW-H-11-M | ecosystem: Environmental > Terrestrial > Soil >... | reverse complement strand
AAACGGGTCATGAGCATTCTCGGCGTTGGCGGACTGATAGAAGCGATCCGAGCATAGGCTCGGCTTCATGAGCCAGCCGGCTGCGCCTGCAAACCTCAACATCCGCGTTTTTACACAGTCTGGACCCATCTCTGCCATTCGGCGATCAATATTGTTGCGTTGCACATCAGCGAATTTTATTCCACGATTTGGGAATATCCGAGCACGCGGTCCGATTGCGGCTGTGGAGCAAGGAGGCGCGTGCAACTTACGACCGTTACTCGGCGGCATTGCGCAAAACAGCTTCCAGGGTGGCGTCGAGATAGTGCCCTACCTGCGTCACGCGCTCGTCACCATACTGGCCAAAGAAGGACGATGGCTTATCGTATTCAAAAACTCCCCTTCCTTGCTCGTTCTCAAACAGAACCACGCGCAGCGGTGCGTAGAGAGCGGCGGGGAGCTGATAGCGGGTCATCTTTGAGGCGGTCAGGGGATTACCGATGTCATATTGCAGCGCGTTGCGTCTGCCGCCTGCAATCTGCAACAGGGCACCATGATCGCGCTCGCCGAAGATCGACAGCTTCGGCCCGTTCTCTTCGTAAGCCTTCGCACGTTTCTGATCGCCGCTGCGTAGCGCCTCCGCGATACCTGTATCGAGCTTAGGTACGGTGCCCTCGAGCTTCCGGCGGACCTCTGCGAACGGCAGTTCTGATGAGATCCTGATATGCTCCACTGTAATCGTCTGTGACGTGATGGAGGCTTGTGTAGTGGCTGGGGTCATGTCGCGCTCCCACGGTTCTTGCCGGTACCGGACCAGATCGCCATCAAACGGAATCGTCTGGAGCGACCGAAGGTCACTGCAGTTGTTGATGGAGAAATTCGCTCGTCCGCCTGTTGGCGAGCGCTGCCGCCGCGGCATTGTAGTGCGCCCCGTTATGCCGAGAAAAGGCGTGACGCTGACCCGGATAGCTGTAGACCGTCGCGTTTGCTTTTCGCGCCAGGGCCGCTTTGATCTCGGCTTGCGCCGCCTTTGAGATGAACTCGTCTTCCTCGCCGAGGTGCATCAGCAGCGGGGCTTCCAGGCCGCCAACCTCGCCGAGGTATTTTTCCGTGTCACCTCCATGATAAGCAACGGCGGCGTCGACTTCGTAGCGGGCGGCCGTGATAAATGCCATCAAAGCGCCAAGGCAATACCCGAGCAATGCAACCTTCCCCGTCGACTCTGGCAGTTCGACAGCGGTGCGGACCGTTTCCATGATATCTTTCACGCCCGCATCGCGATCATACGCGGTGTACAGTCGGAGACCGTGTTGCCAGGCGGCTTCCGACGTTACGTCGAGATCGACTCCAGGCTCCTGCCGCCAGAATAGGTCCGGCGCGATCGCGATGAACCCCTGGGCTGCCAACTCATCGCAAGTCGTTCGGATGTCGGCGTTAACGCCAAACAATTCCTGGAGAACCACCACTGCCGGCGCGGGTAACTTCGCCGGCCGCAAGATGTAGGCGCGGAACCTTCCATCCGGAGACTCGATGACAATTTGGTTTTCCATAGTGCTCTCCTGATCAATTGTCTTGAAAGGAGGAATTTGCTGATTTGGCCGATACGCGGCCGTGAGTTGGAAGTGACCCCGCGCCGCCTGCTGTCATTGGTCGGTCCAGGCGGCATCGGCAAGACAACTGTGACAATGCCCCCTTGCGGTGGTAGATGCCGCAAGGGGGCCAGCCGTGACGCCGGGAGAACGCTCCCTAATGGGCAACTGTTTTTGAACTCGTCGGCTTGAATCCGGTGATGGGAGGCATCACCGGTCGCCGACGGTTTTTTCACTTCAGGCCGCTTTTCCTTGCTTTGCGGCGACTGCGGCGGCGGCCTGGCGGATTACGTCGAGCACGGCGCGCGGTTGGGAAAGCATCGGAACGTGGCTGCTCTTCACCTCGATGGTCGTGGCGCCCATGCGCTTCGCGGCGAAGCGTTCCAGATCAGGATGGACAGTGCGATCCTCGGTGGCCACGATAGACCAGCTCGGTTTTGACCGCCAGGCGATGCCGTCCAGCTTCTGGGTGAACAGGTCGACGGCCGGCGCGAAGTGGGTCGCATAGACGACGCCCTGCTCTTCCGGAGACAGATCGCCGGCGAAGCATGGGACGCCATCCGGCTTCATCCAGACGCGGCCGTCGGCGACTTCTATCTGCTTGAAGACGTCCGTCTTGGGGAACTTGTCCTGTTGGCCCTGCGACGTCTCGGTCTCATCCGGACCCAAGGCCGCGATGTAGACCAGAGCGGCAACACGGGGGTCGATGCCAGCGTTCGTGATGACGGTTCCCCCATAGGAGTGGCCGACAAGAACGATCGGACCGCTGACTCGCCCGAACGTGCGGATGGTCGCGTCGACATCGCCTTTGAGCGTGTCCAGGCCATACTGCGCAGCCATCACCTCGTGACCCTCCGCTCGCAGCGTCGGGATCAGCTTTTGGAAACATGAACCATCGGCCCAAATGCCGTGGGCGAAGACGATACTCGGTTTGTTCATGGCGTTCTCCTTGGTTTCTGGTTTGGGCGCCCGACCTGGAGCCTCCCATTCCCGTATTCGGTCTGCCAGTGAAGGGATGTGATTTGTTGCTACGTGTCGTTAGGCAGCTTCATCCAAGGGCTCCTAACGGCCTGATTCTTTTGAAAGATACTCGTCATCCTAAAAAGCTCATCTTTAATGCGTGAATTCTATATAGTTGGGTGGCCTGTCGTCGATTGAGGCGAAAATGTCAGTTCAGCTCGATAGTGCGGTCGGAGAGCGGCTCAAGTTTGGGGAATTCGAGCTTGCTCCCGTCGCCCGAGCCCTTTGGCGGCGCGGCGAAGAAATAAGATTGGGCAGTCGCGCGCTCGACATCCTGATCGCGCTCGCTTCAAGACCGGGCCAGATCGTGTCAAAGGACGATCTGACACAGTTGGTCTGGCGTGGGGCCATCGTTGATGAGACCGCTCTACGGGTTGGGATCTCGGCCGTTCGCAAGGCATTGGGTAATGGCGGAGACCAGTACATCGCTACCGTCCCCGGGCGCGGCTATTGCTTTGTTCTCGACGTTGAGACCACGGTAGCGAAGCCTACGGCCGCATCCCCTCACTTCAAGCGGTTGAAGCCGCACCGTCTCCCCGCTCTGATCGCCCGGGTTGTTGGCCGCGACGAAGTCATCGCCGCCCTGGCAGCGGAAGCGACCCGGCGCCGCCTGCTATCGTTGGTCGGCCCAGGTGGCATCGGCAAGACAACTGTGGCCGTTGCTGTGGCGGATCGCCTACGCACCGCCTTCGACGCGGTTGCCTTTGTGGACCTGGCCCCTATCGAGAATGGGACACAAATGCCGGCAGCAGCAGCCGCCGCTCTCGGCCTCAATCTCCGTTTGCAAGAGAATCCGGTCGACGAGATCACCGTGGCGGTCGAGGATCGTAGCGTTCTCATCGTACTCGACAATTGCGAGCATCTAATAGACCTTGCCGCGGCTTTCGTCGAAGCCCTGCTGAGCAGCGCGCCGGGCGTAACGATCCTCGCCACTTCTCGCGAGCGGCTCCGCGCTGCGTGTGAATGGGTCCATCAGCTTTCTCCTCTAGAGGCACCACCGGAGTCCTCCACCCTGTCGGCGGAAGAGGTGCGGGCCTATCCGGCGGTGGAGCTGTTCGAGGAACGCGCCGCCTTGGCCCTTGGGGGCTACCAAATCAGCGACACAGATGCGCCTTGCGTCGCCGGGATCTGCCGGCGGCTGGATGGTATCGCCCTGGCAATCGAGCTGGCCGCCGGGCGGCTGGCGGGGCTCGGCGTGCAAGGACTCGCGAACTCACTTGAGGATTGTTTCTCGATCCTCACGCGTGGGCCACGCACAGCTCTCCCGCGCCACCAAACGCTGCGGGCCACGCTCGACTGGAGCTACCGGCTCTTGTCGCCCGAAGACCAAGCGGCGCTGAGGTGCCTGTCGGTATTTAACGGCAGCTTCACGCTGGAGGATGCTGCCTTTGTGATGGGCCCCTTAATCCACTTCAGCGAGGCTAACGACCGCCTGACAAGTCTTCTTGACAAGTCATTGGTGGTCGCAAGACCCGAGGAGCGGACGTTCCGCTATCGCCTGCTCGACACCACTCGGGCGTATGGCCAAGGCAAGCTGGAAGAAAGCGGCGAGGCTAATCCTCGGCGAGGGCGTCACGCGCAAAGATTCCTTCAAGTATGCCGTGCCTCCACCCCCGATGAAGAAGGCCAATCGTCGCTGCGCCAAGCGACGGCCGATATCCGCGCGGCTCTGGACTGGTCTCTCGTGCGCGGCGGCGATCTAACTCTTGGTGTCGATCTGGCCTCGGCTGCCACGCCGATCTTTCTCAGACTCTCTCTCCTTAGAGAGCATAAAAAATACCTCGACCTGGCATTAGGTCACATCTCTGCTGGCGCCAATACAGCGCCCATTGGTGAAGCGGCGCTCCGGTCTGAAATGGCTCTCCGCACTGCCATCGCACTCGCACTCTATTACACGGAAGGATCCGAGACGGCTTCGGAGGATCATCTGCAAAAAGCGAGGGTGATAGCGCAAAAAACTGACGACACTACTCACGAGCTAGGGGTGCTTTGGATGCTCTACGGCATTGCCGGAAATTCGGGAAACTATCGCCAAGAGTTGGCATATGCCGAAATGTATAATGCGACCGCGCCTGCGTCTATGGGCGCGATGGTCGAATCTCGACGACACCGCATATTGGGGCGTTCGCTCGGTGACCTCGGACGACTTGCGCTGGCGCGAGAGCACCTTGAACTGGCTTTGCGGACCAACCGCACATCGATGCCCGGGCTCGCCTTGAACGCCTATGAAATTGACGATTGGATCGCCGCCAGAGCGACCCTCGCGCGAATCTTATGGCTGCAAGGGTTCCCGGATGACGCCAAAAAAGAAGCTGATCAATGCATTGCGGAAGCGTTGCAAGTCGGACATGAACAATCAACTTGCTGGGCGATTGCCTTCAATATTTGCCCGGTAGCCATTTGGCGCGGCGATTTTGGTCAGGCAGAGACCCTTGTCAGTCTCCTTCTTGAACGGTCGCAAAGAGTATTCGAGCACTATCACGAATGGGGTTTACTTTATCGACAGTTTCTTGGCGGAGCGATATCTGCATCGGGTCGAGTGGACGCCGTTTGTCATTCCAATGTCAAAGCTAAAATCCCGGCACAGGCTGACCTGTTCGCTACCTTCGATGGCGCATTTGCAGGGCTGGATACTTTGGCGCGCGCGCAGGCAGACGAGGACATCTGGTGTGCTCCCGAGCTGTTAAGGGCGTGGGCGTATCGTCTTGTCTCAGGCGATGACAAGACAGTCCACGGCGAGGCGGAAGCTATGTTGCTGCATTCGTTCAAGCTTGCGCAACGGCAGGACGCCAGGGCCTGGGAGCTTCGCACCGCTACAACCCTCGCCTTGTTTTATCTCCGATCGGGACGGATTCGCGAGGCCCGCGCTGTGCTGGAACCTACGCTAAAGCAGTTCAAGCAGGGGCATGATACGCGGGACTTTCAAGCAGCGGTCAGCGTCCTGTCTGCGCTTTCCGGCTAGTTTGTCAGCGTTCGCCGCAGGTACTTTACAAAAATTTGCACCTGTCGCCCGGCGTCGCTCCTCGGAGCATTGGCCGAGGCCGGTCGCCAATCCGCAAAATGCTGGTTTTTGCTGCACTGCATGAGTCCGTTATTGGCACATTCCGGACGTGGCCGGTCTAACTGACGATGTCGGTTCTTGGGGGTAAAGCGGACTCACATCCCACTTCGCGGAAACGACGCGAATGACCCCGAACGGACATCGTGCGGTCGCCGTCAGCGCAGGTAGCCCGGCATTGGCAGTGAACCCAGAAATTGGCTAATCGTCGGATTGTCCGGTATCGAGGACACGGATTATCCGTTCGCAAATCTCCTGGTGCTCGCTCAGAAGAAGTTGAAGCGCAGTGCTCAATTCGGGCCGCCTTTTGTCGACCTCAGCTACCGCCCAGTTGTTTGTAAATTCTTCAGCTTCTTCAATAATGTACTGGCGATCCGCTGCGGTAGCCGGTCGCAAGGCAGAGTACAGTTTGCGATAAAGGGGTGAGACGATCTCGTCGAACTTGGCGTCTCGCGCCTGATAGAGTTTCTCTAGCTTGTGTTTCCGGCTACTATCGCTCAATTGGCCGCTCCAGCAAGTAGGTACCCGGTACTGGCATGCGGGGGAAGAATGTCGCTTTTTGATAAGCTGGCACATCAGATTCCTGCCAAGGGCGAAGACTCTCCGCCTCAGCCATTTTCGATTTCAATCGTGCGAGCCACGGACATCGACGAATTCGTCGAGGCGGCGCGGGGTTATCACCTTGGAGGCGCGGCATGACGAGCACGGCGGCGATGGAGCCTGGATCTGCGTCGGTCGAACGGCTGCTAGCGGCCGCAGCGGCGACCATGGAAAAGGCGCGCTATTGCTGGGCGATGACGGTCGCCGAGGACGGCACCGTCAACGCGCGGCCTATGGGTCCGCAAAAATCGCCGGCGAGCGAAGATCCTTTCGGCATTCTATTCCTCACCCGCCGCAGTTCCCGCAAGGCGCTGGAGATCGGCCGTACCGGCCGACTGACCGTGGTCTATCAACATGACGCCGATGACAGCTATGTCACCCTGATCGGGCGCGGTGTCATCATCGCCGACCGGGCGCTGCTGCGAGCGCGCTGGCAGCCGGCCTGGAACCAATTCTTTCCCGCCGGCGCCGATGACGAGACCTCCATCTTCGTTCAGCTCGAAGCCGACCGCATCGAGCTCTGGGTGCGCGGCGTGACGCCGGAGCCGTTCGGGACGCGCGGCGCCATAATGGAGCGTGGTCCAGGGCAGCCTTGGCGCCTGGTCCAAGGCTGACGACCTCTCGGTCGTCCGTCTGAAAACATATTAAATCGTCGCCCGGCGATTCAGACATTCCGATCGACTTGTTGCCGCCGATGATCGTCCTTGACGATCCCGCAAATCCCTTCTTCGCTCATCTTTTCGATCCGGAAGATCCCGAACGATCTCTCGGATCTGGGAGCGCGCTTTCTCGGCGCGCAGTTTCGCTTGTGAGGCCGATTGGGTGCCATTTCCCGCACCATCCCGTTAACGGACATCAAACTGATTAATCCCACAGCGCCTTGGGAAGGTGCTAGGTTGCGCGTTGGCTGGCCCGACGCTCCGGACGCGCATTGCGACGACGTAGCCCCGCTAGTGAACCACGCGCATGGCTTGAGCCGCATTTAGAAGAATCCTCCGTTTCAGCTTGTTTGGACAGGCCGTTGCCGAAGCAAACGAAGGGAGGCTCAAATGGAATTGGTCGGCAAAGATTCGTCGTTCTTTGAAATCAGTAACGAGCTTGCAGACAGGGGATTTTTCGTCACCTCAACAGACGAAATGATTACATGGGCGCGGACAGGGTCGATCTATTGGGTGACCTTGGGGCTTGCTTGCTGTGCGATCGAAATGATGCAGGTAATGATGCCGCGCTACGACCTAGAGCGGTTCGGTTGTTTCCCGCGGGCTTCGCCTCGGCAGAGCGATCTGATGATCGTCGCTGGCACACTTACGAACAAGATGGCTCCCGCGCTGCGCAAGGTCTACGATCAGATGCCGGAGCCGCGCTATGTGATCTCGATGGGGTCGTGCGCCAATGGCGGCGGCTACTACCATTACTCGTACTCGGTGGTGCGCGGCTGCGATCGCATCGTGCCCGTCGACATCTACGTGCCCGGCTGCCCGCCGACTGCGGAAGCGCTGCTCTACGGCGTGATGCTGCTGCAGAAAAAGATTCGGCGCACCGGCACCATAGAGCGCTAAGATCCTGTTGCCGAACTTGCACCGTAAGAACGGCGACCATGCGTAAGGTCCATAAAGGCAAAAAGCGTCGAGCTGACGCTGTACCCCGATGCGTCGACTTAGCAACCTCCCATCCGCGTCTCGTCAGCAAAGCTACCTCGAATGGTGTCTTCCGGCTATGCCATTTCGGCGGGTTTTGCTGAAACTATGGGGCCGCAGACACTGTTCTCAAGATGGACGTTCTCATTCGATGATGACAGCCAAATGAAGATGTCACTTCCGGAATTGGCACAAAGCGGGCATGCCAGTCGCCTTGGCGAATGTCCGCTGTTGGGGGAGAAGGGGAAATCGAACATCGGGGGCTTGAGGTCTCCTGTTACGCGACCTCAGATCGTTTGCTCGTCAGCCCATGGTTGACCCTGCGCTGTCTTTTTTCGGTCATCTTGTCTGCCTGAGCGGAGATTATCGGCCAGTCGCTACTCCGTTTTGACTACCTCCATTGCGATATCGACAAACAGGCGGTGAAGGCGCTGTCATGTTGATAGTCATGCCCCAAGAGCAATGAGTTATCGCGATGGGCTGGCAGGCCATTGAGGCGGCCCCCGGGAACGGGGACCCGGTCTTCCCGGCGAAACAAGATCCGGGTGACATGACCGCTGCCTGTTGGGCAGTGCGGCAAGCCGTGTCGTTTCGATTTCATGGTGCCTCGACTGCCTGTTTCCAGGCTCATTGGCGACGGGAATCCAGAGCGGTCGAAGGCTCGCTCGAAACAAGCACAGTCGGTTCATATCCACGCGTCGCTGCAGGGGTGTGTGTTCTGTGGCTTTTCATCGGAGTTTTGGCGGACAAGGCGCAATGCGGTGAAAGCAATACCCGCGCCCGGGCTTTGGTTGCAGCGACCGAAGAGGCACGCGAGATCGCGCGGCTCAACCCCACTCGCGACGATTCCTTGCAGGTCTCGAAGGCTGTCGAGCCGGCGCAAGCCCCGCAATCCGCTGTGGCGTCGAAACAGCAGGGGCTTGAACACGTACAGCCCTTGGACAGGGGGGAAACCCTTGCGCGTGCGGTCACTTCGTCGCTCCGAACAGAGCTCGATGTGGTGCGGTCGGCGGCTGAAGCGGCGCTCGAACAGGAGCGGAGGAGGGCGGATGCCCTTGCGGGTCAGCTTGCCTCGGTCCAGGCGGTACTTGAAACGGCTCGGGTCGTAGGCCTGGAAGCCGTGCAAGCCACCGAGGCGGAGATCAAGGCAAGACAGGCGCTCGAACAGGAGCAAGGCAGGGCAGACGCCCTCGGGCGCGAGGTTATCTCGCTGCGGGCGGAACTCGACGCCGCGCGGACCGCAAGTCCGAAAGTAACGCAAGCCGCCGCGGCAGCCGTCGAGCAACAGCAGACGCTCGAAATGGATATCAAACACGAGCGAGACAGGGCGGATGCCCTTGATCGCGAACTAACCTCCCTCCGGGCAAAACTCGATGCGGCCCGAGCCGAGGCCGGAGAGGCCGTGCAAACCGCTGAGGAGATCGAACAGGAACTGGCATTCAGGAAGGAGCGCGACAAGGCCGAGAGGCTCGCCCGCGAGCTTGCCTCGGCGCAGACGCAGGCCGAGGAGCGTTCGGCACGTCTCGCTGCGGTGTATGCAGAGGTGCTGCAAGTGACGGAAGCCGGCAATGCCAAGGCAGCGGAACAAGAACTGACCATCGCCGGCGAGCGCGATCGTGCCGACGCGCTTGCGCGCGAGCTTGCCTCCGCGAGGAACGGATTCGAGGCCGGCAACTGGCAGATCGCTGCCTTGAATGCTTTTCGTGCCCTGCGCCTGCGCCAGCCGCCCGTCGCCAGTTCACAGGAGGAGGATGGCCGGGTTCATTTCAAGGACGGCGGAGGGAAAGGGGCGCTCAACCGAACAGGTTTCCGGCGAAGCCGTCGCGTCGGCCTCGGGACGGTCGGCCGCCTGCGAAGGCACGCCGAATTCGGATCGGAAAGTCGCCATGGCGGCAGAGCGAGCCACGCCGGCGACTGCGGCTCCGCACTCCGCAATGGAGGAACCGCGGCTACTTGCCCGGGCAACCGCATTGCTCGTGCAAGCCGATATTATTAGCGGCGCTCGCCCGTTGCTTGAACACGCGCTTGAGCGTGGCAGTGCGCGTGCTGCCATGGAAGTTACGGGTCGAAAGATCGAAGAAGCGCGTGGTCCTCATCCTCAACCGCGACCACGGTCCGCTGCAGTGGCGTGACCCGCAGACCGGTGGCGCAGTCATTCCACTCGGTGTGAAACCCGATGATCCAGTTGAATTCACTGTCTCGATGGATCGTCCGTCATTGATCGACTTGATGTCGCTTATGGCACCTTTGAGACATGCTGAGGCGGGCTGACGATGTCCGTTGATCGGGGTAGACCGGAAGTAACAGGCAGCCGGCCAAAACGACGCGAATGGTCAGAGGGGGAGGGACGCATGCACCGGCGGGATTTTATTTCAGGTCTGGGCGGTACGGCCATCTGGTCGCTTTCGGCGCGAGCGCAACAATCCCGACCGGCGCGAAAGATCGGGGTACTCGTGAATTTTCTTTCGGGAGAACCCGAAGGTCAGGCACGGACCAAAGCATTTGCGGGAGCGCTGCGGAACCTCGGTTGGATCGAGGGGGAAAATTTGCATACCGAGATCCGCTACGCGGGCGACGACGACGACCGCTATCAAAAGTTCGCAAGGGAACTGGTGGAGACGGCACCAGATGTAATAATTGCTGGCGCCAGTCCAAGCGTGGCGGCGTTACAAAGGATCACGCGCAGCGTGCCTGTGGTTTTTGCCGGTGTGATCGACCCAGTCGGGGCCGGGTTTGTAAAGAGCCTGGCTCGGCCGGGCGGAAATACGACCGGCTTTACCGTGTTCGAGTACAGCATTGGCGGTAAATGGCTGGAGCTTCTGAAAGAGCTTGCCCCCGGGGTAAAGCGGGTGGCGGTCGTTCGAGATCCATCCATATCTTCGGGGATCGGGCAATTCGCTGCGATCCAGGCCCTGGCTTCGTCGTCATCTGAAATCGAGCTGACGGCAATCGACGCGCGCGATCCAGCGGAAGTAGCGAAGGCTTTGTCTGAATTTGGCGGCGAGCCCGGCGGAGGGGTGATCGTAACCGCAAGCGCGTCATCGACCGCGCAACGCGAGCGACTGCTTTCGTTAGCGCTTCGACATCATCTACCAACCGTTTATCCGTTCCGATATTACGTGGTCGATGGAGGCCTTGCCGCCTACGGGCCTGACTTGATAGCTATTTACGCGCGCTCGGCCGACTACGTCGATCGGATACTCAAAGGCGCGAAACCAGCGGACCTCCCGGTACAGGCTCCAACACAGTACAAGCTCATTTTAAATCTCAAGGCCGCGAAGGCTCTCGGCCTTTCTGTCGCCAACAATCTAATCGCCCGTGCCGACGAGGTGATCGAGTAGCTCCTTTTTGTTGCGGTGCATGAGTCCGGAATTGGCAGATCGACATTGAGCCAAAGAAATGGGCGGCCCGTTGGCATTGTCCTTGCCGTGCAATAATCATGTTTTCGCTTGCATCGCATGGCCGACCAGGTTTTTTCCGAGCGACCATATCGCACCGGGGACGCGGTGGCTTTCGGCGATGACGGAGTCAAAACTGCTCAAGATCCAATCACAGTCCGAATCGGAAATAACAAGTGCAGGCAAAAGCTTGATCGTATGGCCAGCATGACTAGCGACCTGGCTCAGCAATTTATGCTGTTTGAAAAGCGGGATCGTAATGAGTTGGCTGAACAGACCCGTCCTCGCGGCCTCAAGGGCGTGCCATGATGCCTTGAGCTTGAGCGATCTTGGTGGACCGAACTCGATACCAATCATCAACCCCTTGCCGCGTACCTCGCGTAGAAACTCGTAACGCTGGCTCATTTCAGTAAGGGCGCGCAGCAATCGTTCTCCGGTCTGCGCTGCATTTTCCACCAGCCGCTCCGACTTGAGCACATCCAGTGTCGCTATTCCGGCCGCCATTGCCAGGTCATTTGTCCCGAATGTCGATCCGTGGGCTACTGCACGCTCCATGCGATCGAAGACTTTGTCAAAAATCCACTTTCGCGTGAGAAGTGCTCCAACCGGAACGTGTCCGCCCGACAGCGTTTTTGCAAGGAGGATGATATCCGGCTCGACGTCCCAGTGTTCGACCGCCAGGAAACGGCCGGTGCGCCCCAATCCGGTCTGCACCTCATCCGCGACGAACAGGGTGCCGTGGCGCCGGCAGAGATCCGCGGCAGATTTGAGATAATCATCGTCGGGGACGTTTACCCCCTTGCCCTGGATCGGTTCGACGATGAATGCGGCAATCGTGCGCGAATGAAGCGCCTTCTCAAGCGCAACAAGATCATTAAACGGGATGCGGACACAGTGGGGCAGCAAGGGTTCGAAGCCGTCTCGGAAAATCTCGTCGCCATTGAGAGACAACGCACCATTGGTGAGACCGTGGAATGCATGCTCGCAGTAAAGTATCCCGGGCCGGCCGGTTGCTGCTCGCGCAAATTTGATGGCGGCCTCGACGGTTTCCGACCCGGAATTTACGAAGCAGACTTTATCGAGATAGGGCACGTGCGCCAGTAATCGCTCGGCGAGAATGCCGGCCAGCGTCGACACATCCATTTGGACCAGATTGGGAAGTTCGCTGTCGAGAACGCTTTTCAACGCCTCACACAAAACAGGATGATTGCGCCCGATCGCGAAGACCCCAAAACCACTCAACAGGTCGAGATAACGGTTGCCGTCCCGATCATAGAGATACTGGCCCTTGCCACGGCAAAAGCCAACGTCGTAACCGATTGCCTTGAGGACCCGCACCATCTGCTCGTTGAGATGGCGCCGATGTATTGCGTAATGATCATGTTCACGTAGCGCAAACAACTCGGCCATATTGTGGGTCATGAGCGTCTCTCAAGTTTGCAACACTCGCGAGCAGTCTCGAAGAAGTTTCGAATTCAATTGGAAGCAGGATGGTCACCAAAGTTCCTTGTAGTCTGGAAATAGCCTCAGCGTCGCGTCGTAGCGCGCCGGCACGATCCAGGGCAGCGTCAGCCTGAATATTGCATTTTGAATGGCCGATGTATGGCGCACGTATAGATCAATGGGGTCGAGTCGGTGCCTCATATGCAGCTTCGGATCATAGTTCAGGCCGCTGCTGCGAAACCATTTGTACCCCTTGCTGATCGCCCAGCTGATCATGTCCCGGACGACATAGTGATAGAGATGCAGGTCGAGTGCGACCGAGTAATCGAAACCCACGTACTCCGCATACAGCGAGTCTCCTTGCACCATGCAAAGGCTGAAGGCGACCATTGTATTTCCGCGACGCCACACGAAGAATCGGACCTTATCGCTCATTCGTTGGCCGAGCTGGCGGAAAAAGTCCTTGGTCAGCTTCTCGAATTGCATCCTTGAGCGGTCGAACACCTGCAGATAGAGCGGATAAATCTCATCGACGAAACTCGTCGCATCGCCGGTGACGCTCATGCGAATGTCCGGTATGCCGGCTGTCGCCTCGAGATTCTTGCGCAATTTCTTTCGCGATGAACTTTTCAGCGCCTTTGCCATGTAGGCTTCGAAGCTGTCATATCCGATGTCGAGCATCGTCATCGGCATGCTCGGCGCGCGCGCGAAGCCGCTTTGCACGAAGCAGTGAAGGATGTTGCGATAGCAACAAGGAAATTCCTTCAGCACGATGAGTTGCGCGTTGAGCGATCTCGCTTGTTCGATGATGCCGTTCGACAAGGTTTCCGCGACGATGTCGATGGGCAGGGTTTCGGTGGCTGCGACATGAGCCTCCCCGGCGCAACAACCGACCATCAAGGCGCGCAGTTTAAGGAAGCGCGGATAGAATCGCCGGACGAGCGAAATCCAGTAAATTCGTTCAGCGCCTAGCCCTTCGAGAATATCCTGATCGACGAGGAAGAACGGCTGGATCGCTCGTACCTGGCCCTTGCTGTCAACAATCGCAAAATATCGGTGCTCGAATTGATCCCGGAGAGTATCGTCCAGGATCTCGTAATACCGATAATCCTTTCGCTGGTCGGTGAAAGTAGACGTCCAGGGCGCGCATCCGGAAAATTCAACACGCGAAACAACGGAAATCGAAAACGACTCGCGACGCGCGTTGGAAGCACCCGGACCGACAGGGTTCATCTCTCCACTCCGCAGGCACCAGTGGAGTTCATAACCCCGCGCGGCGCCAATTATTTCCCGCCAAAAAATATTTCGTTTCCCATCCGCTCGCATCGACGCCAGTTACCAGAACCGGACTTGGCGGCGCGAACGGACTGTTACCCTCCGCCGCCTGCCACTCGAATTTGCAACCTGATGTCTGGAATTGGCACCTTTGAGACTTGCCGATAGATACTGGGAATGTCTGTTTATCGGGGTAGACCGGAAGTGGCCGGCCCGCGGTCGGAGTGATGAGATTAAACCACTTCGGACATTGCCGGTATGGAAGAGCGCTGTCTCGTAGGTCCGCGATCCCTCAAGTTCGCGTGCGCCGCTTCCGCGAGACAAACGGTCCTTTCTTTTTGCGCGGCCGATGGATCGTCTGGGGCGGGTCGTTCCACATGCGAAAGCCGCCGATGAAGGCGTGGTCATTATTGCTGGCCCGACATCCTCTTGGCAGCTTGTTTATGTGAATGACGTTGCCACCACCTATTACGACGTCTTGGGGCTCGAGTGCCGCGACCAGACGTTCGACCACGTCTTCCACGAGCTTGCGCCAGCGTTTCTTGCCGAAGCGGTTGAGGCCCAGGTTGCCTACGTAATCTTCGAAGGTGCCTTTCTTATAGGGCAGGTGACCGAGTTCCATAGGTTCGACAATGCCGTTTACGATCATCGCAGAACCGAGTCCCGTTCCCAGTCCCAGGAACAACATCTTTCCGCCCCGGTAACTGCCGAGCGCCTGCATCGCCGCATCATTGATAACTCTCACCGGCAAGCCGAACGCCAACGCAAAATCGAATCCCAGCCAGCCCGATCCCAGGTTGTGAGGTTCGGCGACGGGACGATCATGGAGAACAGGCCCGGGAAAGCCAACAGATACGACATCGTATGCCCAACCCTGCGCAAGTTTCTTCACGCTGGAGACCATCTGTCGCGCCGTCATTCTGGGTCCAGAGACGATTTCCCGCCTTTGCTTCTGTCCGGTGGCAAGTATTTTAACATGACTCCCACCGACGTCGACGACCAGGATTTTCATTTGCGCAGGTCTTTCCTTCGGCCGCGGCTAGCGTTTGCTTTTTTTGCAAGGCGCTCGTTGAACGAACCAGGATCGATCACCGTGCGCTGGTGAGTTCCGGTGCCGATCTCTTCCGTCCCGTCGCTCGCCGACACCTTGAATTCGATTCGTTTTCCCTCGACGTTGACGACCCCGGCTTCGGCGCGAACATCATGACCTGCGGGTGCAGGGGCAAGATGCCGTACATTTATCACCGTACCGGGCCGCGCGCTTACCCATATCCAGAAATGGCCTGATGGTGTTGAGGGCAGCGTTTTCCATAATAGCGACGGGCCAGCCAGAAAAATACGGTATTATGGCGCAAACGCCACAAGGGGCGGAAGGTAAGTGCGCGGGTGGTTTTAGCCGCGCTAATCGCCGCTACCGTGGCCGGCTTCCCATGTCCACCTAAAGCCTCAGGTCGGTTCTCGGACGAGAGCGGACTCCGCGTCCGATCTAGCGGCAAACGAACTGTAGCGTTTGACCCGAAGCGGAAAATCACGGGCTGTTGATCGCCGTTATCCTTCGGCAAGCGCCGCCGTCGCGACCGCCCACAGCGCCGCGCTGGACCGAGCGCACTTGCGCTGCGAGCCGTGCTTTTAAATGATAACAGTCATTCTATTGACAGTTAAAATATGCGCTCTATTTTGAGGCGTTCAAGGCGCACATTATTTCTACGACTACAGCGATTGCGAAGGATTCAAGATACCACGCAGGCAGCTGGTGCATCCGCGCGGGCGACAATCGGCGTGTGCCAGAGCCTATTCTCCAGAGCCTATTCTAGTGTCAATCGACATCGGAACCTTTCAAGTTTCGCTTCGGCTGAAGGTAGGGAGGATCTCAATGAACGTATCAAGCCCCAACGCCAGTGATATCGGCGAAACGGAACAACGAGTTGCTGCAGGGGTGGTCGAGGCACCCATTTCGCGTCGGATAGCGATGGGAGGCGTCGCCTTTTTTGGAGCTGCTATGTCCGCTATTGGCTCCCGCGCTTTCGCGCAACCCGGCGCACCCGGCAGTTATAGCAACTCGGCCATCGCAGCAGAACCGCCCGGCGATACCCCGCGCAATTCGGACGAGGATATCGTCCGCGCAGTGAAAATCGCACGGGCGATGCGCTCAGGCCCCTCGCAGATTACCCGAGATGCCACCGTGGCAGAGATGGACCATCATGGAAACGTCGCACGTGTCCTTCGCAAAGGCACGAACGGATGGATCTGCATGCCCGGCGACGAGAACAGGATCGGCGCCCCCCCAATGTGCGTCGATGAGTTGGGGATGCAGTGGTTCAAAGACGCGATGACAGGACAACCCCGGCCAACCAATAAGGCACCTGGTCTCTGCTACATGCTTTGTGGCGCAACACAACACAGCAACACAGACATTTCCGATAAGACCAGTCCCGCTATACCCATCGGCCCCCATTGGATGATTCTTTGGCCTTTTGACTCAACGCAAAGCGGGCTCCCGACTACCGTGCGTGACGCCGGGGCGTGGATTATGTTTGCCGGAACTCCCTACGCCTACCTGCACATCTGCGGAACGCCTTGGGATGGCAACGAATACTCACCGGCTGACGAAGCCGTATGGACCATGCAGTACTCGAAGCGCGTTCACGGTTAGGGTCTGCCCTTCGCCGACCAAAAGCCTGAAGGCTTGTCATGTTCCACTTGCGCCTGAAGGTATGACGCTAACGTTTGACCCAGGCCGCGGAGCAATTCAGATCCATCCTCGTCCCCAATGCCTGGGCCGATGGTTCTCACACAAATCAAACCTTCGCGGATTGGATACGAGTCACGCACCTTTCAGGGCGTCAACTGCGATCACGTCGATAAGGGCGTCACTGCGACCGAGTCAATGAAAAGGAGGTCTTCCGGGTTTAGAGAGCCTGCCCATCCAGCATGGGTGCAGATGTCGAGTTAACTCCGTCACTCGGAGGTTCGATCTCTCCCTCACCAATCCGACGGGCTCTTCGGAACCGCTTCCCTAACGTCCGGAATGAGCGGTTCGTCACGCCCGTCGGTGCTGCTCATCGAGTCAACTCTCCAGCAAACTGGCGGGAGCTTTCCTCGTCGCTGGGTTCCTTCTCAGAACATTCCATTTGGATTGGCGCGGGGCAGATTCGGCGCGACCCAGGGGGCCGAGTTTTTCGGATCGCCGACAAATTGCAGCACGTCCCAGTGCTCGACCGCCTTGCCGTCGGCATCCATCTTGTAGATGTCGACCCCGGCGATCCCCGTATCTTCTGGATCGTCGTTGAACAGATTCAGAAAGTTGACGTGGGCCCAGACATAGTCGCCGACGGCGATGATGCGGTGGACCACGACGCGGGCCTTGGCGCGTTCGCGCGTGACCTGGCCGAAATATTTGCCCAGCGCTTCCGAGCCGTCTGCAATCAGGGGATTGTGCTGAATGTAGGCGGGAACGGCAAGCCTGGCCGTGGCTTCCTCGGATTTCTTGCGGTGTATCATCAAATCATAGAGGGCGAGGACATTGTCCTTGTTGCGAACAGCGCGGCTATCGTTCGGATCGACGAGGGTAATCATGGGTAAGCTCCTTTTTGTCGGGTGTGGGGGTGCAATAGGCTTCAGGCTAGGCCGACGAGCTGGAGGCGGAGTGCATCCTGCTCGGCGTCGGACTTCTCGCGCACGAACCGCAGCATCTCTTCCGCGTCCGGCCCCAGGGGCGCGCGCCGCGGCGCTGGCGTTTGTTCGGCAAGCTCAATCGCTGTTCGGGCCGCGGCGGCGGAATCGAGGCCGCCGTCCTGCATGCCGTTGAAAGCGTTCGCGAAGGTTTGGAATGTTTGTCCATACAGATCGCGCTGTTCGGGAGTCATCGCGTCGGCGATCCGGGCGAGTGCCGCGGCCGTCTTCGCCGGACCGCCGGTTCTCATATTGCCGGCCGGCACCACGACGACGTCGATGCCAAAGGGTTTCAACTCGGCCCTATAGACGCTGGCGAAGGCTTCCATCGCGGCCTTCGATGCGCCCGACGGCCCGTTGAAGGGAAGGGGAAGGCTGGCGGTCCAGGTGCTGATCTGCACGACGCGGCCGCGCGCTTTGCGAAGCGCCGGCAGGAAAGCGTTTACGACTGACAGCGCGCCGAAAACATTGACGTCAAACTCGCGCCGCACGGCGTCGAGCGGCAGGACTTCCAACGGCCCGGGCGTAAGAATGCCTGCGTTATTGATCAGCAGATCAAGGCCGCCACCGCCCAGCGCGTCGGACACGCCGGCGGCCCAGGCTCTCACAGACTGTTCCTTGGTGATGTCGCAGACCGTCAGGCTGACGCGGCCGCCCGAGGCCTCCTTGAGATCCTCGACTTCCCTGGCCGAGAGGGCTGTACCGAAAACGATGTAACCCTTGGCGGCAAGCCCGAGGGCGATGTCGCGGCCAAGACCGCCGCCGGCCCCGGTAACCGCGGCGGACCGTCCCGAATTCTTCGATGCCAATGACATAACAGGCTCCTTCGTTCGATTGTTCGCGACAGGGACCGGTAAGGTGGAGGGGATGGACCCACTCAGGACCGAGCCGTCTGTCGCTCGCTATTAGGGGTATCGTTCCACTACGCGACATGGTAGTCTCACCAAAAGGCTATCTGTGTCGCTTAAAGTGGAACACCCATGATGGATTTGGACGACCTGACGACATTCGTTGAAGTTGCGGATGCCGGCGGCGTATCCGCAGCCGCGCGCCGGCTCGGCGTTTCAAAATCCATCGTCAGCCGCCGGTTGGCCCGGCTTGAAGCAGAGCTTGGTATCCAGCTTCTGGCACGGACGACCCGCGGGGCCGCACTCACCGAAGCGGGCGTGACATTCCGCGACCATGCTGCGCGGGCCTGCGCCGAAATCGATGTTGCACGGGAGACGATCCTGCCGGCGGGCGATCTGCGCGGCAGATTGCGGATCGCTGCCCCGCTATCCTTCGGCCCTACGCATTTGGCGCCCGTGCTTGCGCACCTGGCGCGACGACATCAACGCCTTCATGTGCAATGCAGCTATAGCGACCGCTTCGTCGATATCGTCGGCGAAGGTTTCGACTGCGCCATTCGTGTCGGTTACCTCAGCGACTCGAACCTTATCGCACGGCGGATCGGGCCGATCCGCGGCAAGCTCGTCGCCAGCCCCGAATATGTGAGGGAGCATGGCGCTCCCGAAATGCCCGACCAACTGCTCGCGCATGAATGTCTCATGCAAGGCACAGAGGCCTGGTTCTTCATGGATGGAGACAGGACGATCACCGTACACCCGCAAGGTCGATTCAAAGCGGACAACGGGTTGGCTCTCGCGGCGGCGGCGGTCGCCGGGCTCGGCATAGCTGCGCTGCCGGATTTCTTGACGGAGAAAGAGCTGGCGTCCGGCGCTCTGCTCGCGCTGATGAATAGCTATCCGGTCGCTGAAGTCGGGATCTTCGTTGTACGACCGCCCGGGCACCACCCTGCGCGCAAAGTCCGTCTCCTCACAGAATTACTGATTGAGCAGTTCGGGTAGTCTGATTGAGCGGGATCTCGAAAGCGTGACCACGTTAAGCGTTTCGTCAAGCGAGAACGCCCTGGCTGTGCAACCGGCGGCCAATGGCCGCAATGTTTCCTTCGCCCTGTTGGAGCGTGTCGGCTGTGGTGCGAAGCTCCGTGTACTTCCAAAGGCGTTAGCAACCCGTACAGATGCTCAGCTTTCGATCGAGTGGTTTGTCCCGCGCGCGAACAGCGGCATGGGCAGACGAGCGACGAAATTTGCGGCTGGATGAGATCGCGGTCCCCCGGTTTACTCTTTTTACGATCGGCATTGATCGTGGCGACGGGCGGCTGGAGACCATTGGAGCCGTAGAGGGCACCACAGGCACCGCAATCTTTGGCGACGGTGGCGGTTGAATCCTGGCCGCATTGCCAATGCCGCTCGGGTCATTGACCGAATTATTGACACCGCCGATGCTGCCTGGGCCATGCGGAATACCGCTAACGCCGGCATCCCCTGCGCGTTGTGCGAGAGAAGGCGCCATCAAACCGGCTGCGAATGCCAGGGCTAAAAACGCCGATTTGCCGAACATTGATCGCACTCCAGTAAGAGTACCTAACGAACCCGACGGGCTCATCGTTCCTCATGGAGACGTTCAAATGGCAGGCAAAGGCCGCAGACTCGGTCGAAAATGAGCCGTAGGAGACGTGTGTAGTATAGGTCTTCTGAGCTTCGTGACTGGACTACTTGTGGATCAGTGAACTTTTGGGTGGTGCCTCCGGCGCAGCGGGCGTGATCGCCAATGTAACCCACGCGGTGTAGCCCTCCGGTCGGTTCTCGGCGGCAAAGTCCTTGTAGGCTTTCAGGTTCAGGTAGCCTTGATGCTCCTTGCCAACCGGGAAGAGGAAACCGATCTGTGGGCCAATGCCGGCCACGCGGCCTTTGAAATCGCCAAGCTTTGCGCCGGAGCCGCTGTCGCCGGTGAGCTGCTGAAAGAAATAGCCGGCAATCCCGACCTGGACATTCTTGCTCACGAACTGCGATGCGGCCCAGTCGACATGAAAGTCGATGCCGTTCTGGTATTGCAGGTCCGGGTTGATGAAGTTGTACGTCAGGCCTCCGACGACGGAAAACTCATGTCCGGTCGTCGGATCGAAATAGGTGTAGCCGGCACCGCCGTCGACCGCCACCCAACCGAAACTGAGATTGGCGAGGCGAGTATGATCGTAAGTGCCACTCGGGATATTTCCGGTGACATAGATCATCGTGTTGTGAACGCCCTGATTCCACTTCAGCGTTCCTTGATAGAACACATCAGCGAAGGTGGTCCGGTGATCCGTGGCGGTGCCTGAGATCGTGTTGCCTCTCGGCCCGGTCAGTGTGGCGTCAATGCCGACGTCCGCATGCCCGGGAACACCGAGCACGCTGATGGCGGCCTGTCCGCCGAGAACCGGCGTCGCGAATGTATAGGTCAGGCCCTGGGCGACTGCGTCCGCACTAGCATTAAGGCCAGCAACGACTGAGCCGCCCCTCACAAATTCCTTGTCGCCTTGAGCAGCCTCCTGAACGTGCAGGTAAATGGTCGAATAAGCCCACCCGGGGACCCCAGGCGCCGCAGCGAGACTGCCGAACGTGCCCGGGAGCCAATAGCTGAGGCCTCCCGCGTCAGCCTTCGCGCGGTCTGCTGAACTTGCAGAGATGCAAAGAGTGAGAAACACGGCCGGAACGATCCGGCGCCAACGTATAGGGCGTGTCGCGACCACAATGGACCGACAACGATGCAATCCCATGGTCCCTCCAGGACCGGCAACGCGAAGGGCCGATAAGGAATGGGAGCGATTATCGCGGCCATGATTTCCACGCCAGCCAAATCCAAGAATTCCCACACAGCCGCGCTATTTTCCTCCGGCGCGTGACATCCGCGTCACACTCACTCGTAACCGTTCACTCAGCGTCATAGCGAAGGTTCATCTAGCATTCGCCAACGGGCGTCAGAGCCTTCAGACACGGCAATACGTCTGACCAATTCTCATTGAACTTTCACGGCCAAGCCAAAATTCGCATATATTCGGAAATCAATCCTGAAGTGTTGATCCTTCAATTCCACCCGGCCGGCTGAAGCCCTAAGATTGCTACGCATCTGTGTGGTTCACGCGGGTTCAACGTCCGCCGAACCCGCTACGTTTTCGTTAATCGGGTTTCGGGGTTCCTACTAAGGGAGGCGGAAATCATGAGTAGCTGGATCCTTAGAAAATTTTTGCCCGGTTTAACGGCCTCGGTTTTCGCCGCGACGTTGACTTGTGCGCCGACTGGCGCGCAGCAACAGCAAAGGCCCAACATTGTCATCATCTGGGGCGATGACATCGGCCAATCCGACATCAGCGCCTACTCGCGCGGCCTGATGGGGTTTAAGACGCCCAATATCGACCGCATCGCAAATGAAGGTATGATCTTTACCGACTATTATGCCGAACAAAGCTGTACGGCCGGACGTGCATCGTTCATCACGGGCCAGTCCGGCTTGCGCACCGGCATGACCAAGGTGGGCTTGCCAGGCGCCCCGCTCGGGCTGCAAAAGGAGGACCCGACGATTGCCGAATTGCTCAAGCCGCTCGGCTATGCAACCGGTCAGTTCGGCAAGAATCATCTTGGCGACCGTAACGAATACCTGCCGACAGTGCACGGCTTCGACGAGTTCTACGGCAACCTCTACCACCTGAATGCTGAGGAAGAGCCCGAACTGCCGGATTATCCGAAGAGCCCGCAATTTCGAGCGAAGTATGGACCACGTGGGGTGCTGGACTGCAAGGCGTCGGAAAAGGATGACACGACGGACGATCCGCGCTTCGGCAAGGTCGGAAAGCAGACGTGCACAGATACCGGTCCGCTCACCAAAGCGCGGATGGTGACAATTGACGACGACATCGCGGAGAGGGCGGCGGATTTCATCAAGCGGCAGAAGAATGCCGGGAAACCGTTTTTCCTTTGGGTGACCTTCACCCATATGCACTTCAAGACTCATCCCAAACCAGAGAGCATCGATCAGGCGGGGCGATGGCAGAGCCCGTACCACGACACGATGATCGAGCACGACAAGAATGTCGGCAGCATCCTCAAAGCGCTCGACGACCTCGGCATCGCAGACAACACCTTCGTCATGTACGGGACCGACAACGGTCCGCACATGAACAGCTGGCCGGATGGCGCAATGACGCCATTCCGCAACGAAAAGAACTCGAATTGGGAAGGCGCCTATCGGGTGCCAGCCATGGTTCGCTGGCCCGGAAAAATCAAGCCGGGTCAAGTGTCCAACGAGATCATCAGCCATCTCGACATGTTGCCTACCCTTCTGGCGATAGCCGGGGACACGGAGATCACTGATAAATTGCTCAAGGGGTATAAGATCGGCGATATCACCTACAAGGTGCATCTCGATGGTTACAACCTCGTCCCACATCTGACCGGGCAAACCGCAAAGAGCCCGCGAGAGTCTTTTTTCTACATCAATGACGATCAACAGTTGACCGGGCTGCGGTACGACAATTGGAAGATTGTATTCATGGAACAGCGAGCGCCAGGAACAATGCGCATCTGGTCTGAGCCGTTTACCAGCTTGCGAGTTCCTAAAATCTTCAACCTGAGAACCGATCCCTACGAGCGGGCGGATATTACGTCGAACACATATTACGAGTGGTTTATTGATCACGTATTCCTGCTAGTGCCCGCGCAGGACTATGTGGGTCAGTTCCTGGCGACGTTCCGGGAATATCCGCAACGGCAGAAGGCGCCCACTTTCAATATGGATGAGGTCCTGGCGAAGCTTAAGGAGGCAAGTAAGTAGTCGCCTCTGCACTTGTAAACTGGGGGGTCGAGGTAAAGGGTTCCGCTATGTCCGGTCTCGATATCTTCGCCTGGCTTGTCCTCGTTATCTTGCTTGGGTGCCCGATCGGCGTGTTCTCCCGCATCGGCGGGAAGATAATCGCCGAGTGAGCAATGGCGATCAGGTGAACCGCATTGTTGCGCTGGCAATGAAGCGCGGCAAGTCAGTGGACTTTACCGGCTATTGGCAGCGGCACGTTGCGGAGTGATTACTTAGCTGTCGAAGTGTACGCCCGCATCAACCGTGCGTGAGCATCTTTCTCAGCGACCATCTCGGAGGCATGATGATTCCCGCTCCTCCGGATTAGCTTAGTTACCATGCCGGACTGCCCTCATTGGTTGCACGCCCTTACACGCCATCAGGTGTCGTTCGGGAAATAATATCCCATCGCCCCGCGCAGCGCGAAGTAGAGCACCACAAGCGCGACAACGACTATCAAAAATATTTGCATTTTGGAGCGCTCTTTGGCGAACTGGACCCTCTGACCAGGTGTCATTCAAGGAGCCGTATGTCGAAGGCATGGCTAGAGGTTTTCAAAACGAGGAGGATTTGGCGATCACTTCATGGCGACCTTAGCCCCCAGCGGGCCGGACTGCCCTCATTCGTCCGCTGGACGCCCTTCCCATCATGATTCCGCAGCGACGAATTTGATGGTCCCGATTAGGTCCGCCAGATCGGCCTTGTCGGGAGTCTTTATATTGGCGGCGGCCAAGACGCGCTCCGCCATCTGCCGTTAACGGCTCTGTGGCCGTCCTGAGGGCATCCACCGCACGACGGTAGACCGTGCCACGCTTGAACCATGGATTGGGCTGGCGGCGCTTCACGGCGATGCGCCGCAAGTTGAAAGCCGGGTCCAGCATCTTAATGACGGCTTCAACGTGAAGCATCTTGCCCGACAGTTTTATGGCCTCGGCTTTGTTCTCCAGGATTTGAGCGCCTAGCTCCGCGTGTAGCCGTTCCAGGGTGTTGATGGCTGGACGTGTGTAGGGGTCTTTGGTTGGTCTGCCGCGCATGATCGTCTCCTTTGAGGGAGACTTAGGCGCAGCCGGTCAAATGTCTTGTGGCGTTTGCGCCATAATACCGCATTGGAACACCACCGATGCTTCACCTTTGCCCGTCGGGCAAATCAGTTGAATGATTTGTCGCGGTGGGCGCTTCGCTCGCCCGCTCTGGAGGCTTGAAAACCGCTGCGCGTAAACTCGAATTTGCTGAAACGATTCAATCTGATTTGGGTGGTCCAGTCTCGCGGGAAAAAATATTTCGTTTCCCATCCGCTCGCATCAATGGCTATTTGCGCGCCGTTCCGGCCCGCCAGAGGGGCGTTTCGCGATCGTCACGGACGTTGGGCACGGAATGCGGTGGACGCGAGTAGCGCGGCTGACGAGCGCGCCATCTTGCGGACGGCGAAGTCGTGTGGTCCTGACGCCCCGACGCTGGCGTCAAGCTGGTGGAGGCAACTTCGCCGGCGAGGGTGGCAAGAAAGCCGGTCACCCGGGAGAGCACGAAGTAACCGTTAAAACCATTGCGCGGGGAATGCCGGGTGTTTCCGGTGTGACCGTGGTGACTAACTCGCGTGTTTTCTAAACTACACGCGAGGCTGCGGGCGCATCGAGCGCCCGGCATTCCCTGCGCCCTCTGTTTCTCGGGGGCGAAAATTCCTGCAAACCTCGGGCGCGTGGCGCCGCGGGAAGGCGGATCTATGCCACTTGGCAGCCACCGAGCGTACGGGTCGCCACATCGCCCAAAAGATGAGCTTCGGCGCCGCGAAATGAGCGCAATTGCGCTCCCGCCGCGGCCCCCATTCTGTCGCCTCACTGTCGCACTGCGCTGCTATCCGCGATGAAGCCAGCAGTTGACTGATTCGCACCGCTGCCGGCCGCCGGATGCCACATTAACCATCTGGAAATCCATGGGAATGCCGTTCCCGGCCGCGTCATAACGTCGTCACGGGACTCAGTTACCTGCTCGCGCATGGGAAGTAACTTGATGAGTGAAGAGTTGCCGGAACGGCGATTTCGCACTTTGTTTATCTCCGATGTCCACCTCGGAGCCCGCGGCTCGCAAGCCGATCGATTGCTGGACTTTCTCCGCATCCACGACGCCGATACTATCTATCTCGTCGGCGATATCGTCGACGGCTGGGCACTGCAATCCAACTGGTACTGGCCGCAATCGCATAACGACTTCGTGCAGAAAATGCTGCGCAAGGCGCGCAAGGGCGCCAAGGTCGTCTATGTGCCCGGCAATCACGACGAGTTCCTGAGGAATTATTACGGCACGCATTTCGGCGGCATCGACGTCATGGAAAACACCGTCCATGTCGGCGTCGACGGCCGGCGCTACCTCGTCATCCACGGCGATATCTTCGATCTCGTGGTCCAGAACGCGCGCTGGCTCGCCCATCTCGGCGACAAGGCCTACGACTTCGCCATCCAGATGAACAGGCTCGTCAACTTCTTCCGCCGCGCGTTCGGCGTGCCCTACTGGTCGCTGTCGCAATGGGCGAAGTTGAAGGTCAAGAACGCGGTGAACTACATCGGCGCCTTTGAACAGACGCTCGCCGCCGAGGCGCGGCGTCATAGCGCCGATGGGGTGATCTGCGGCCACATCCATTACGCCACCATCCGAGACGAGCACGGCGTTCGCTACATGAACTGCGGCGACTGGGTGGAAAGCTGCACCGCGCTGGTCGAGCACGAAGACGGCCGCTTTGAAATCATCACCTGGACCGATCCGCTGCGCCGGACGGCGCCCCTTGCCTCGGTCACAGCGCGTGCCGCTTGATGCGTATTCTGGTCGCGACCGATGCGTGGCATCCTCAAGTGAACGGGGTGGTGCGGACGCTGACCATGACGGCGGAGGCGGCGAAGTCGCTCGGCGCCGAGGTCAGTTTTCTCACGCCGCAATCGTTCCGCACCTTCGCTATGCCAAGTTACCCGGACCTGCGGCTCGCCTTGCCATATCGAGCGAAGATCGCCCGCCTGATCGAAGACGCCCGGCCCGACAGCATTCACATCGCGACCGAAGGCCCGATCGGATTTTCGGTGCGGCGCTATTGCCGCAAACATGGCCTGCCGTTCACGTCAGGCTTTCACACCCGCTTTCCCGAATATGTCTCGGCGCGCTTGCCGGTTCGCGAGTCCTGGATCTGGGCCGCGTTGCGCCGGTTTCATAGCGGCAGCCATGCGGTGATGGCGGCGACGCCGGCTCTGGCCAACGAATTGCGCGCGCGGGGCTTTCGCAATGTCGTGTTGTGGCCGCGCGGGGTCGATACCAGCCTGTTTCATCCGCGCACGGCCGATCTCGGGCTGCCGCGACCGGTCTTTCTCAGCGTCGGCCGTGTCGCGGTGGAAAAGAATCTTGAAGCGTTTCTCGATCTTGATTTGCCCGGCACTAAAGTAATTGTCGGCGACGGGCCGGCGCGGGCGGCGCTGGTCCGAAAATACCCGCAAGCCGTGTTCCTCGGCGCGCGGCAGGGCGAAGAATTGGCCGAGGCCTATGCCGCCGCCGACGTTTTCGTGTTTCCGAGCAAGACCGATACCTTCGGCCTGGTGCTGCTGGAGGCCCTCGCGAGCGGCGTGCCGGTTGCCGCCTTTCCCGTGACCGGTCCCCGCGACGTGCTCGGCTCGGCGCCGGTCGGCGCGCTCAATGACGACTTGCGGCTGGCGTGCCTCGCGAGCTTGCGGATTTCGCCGCAGGCCTGCCTCGAATTTGCCGCAAGGCATACCTGGGAGGCTTCGGCGAGAGCATTCATCGAGAATATGGCCGATGCCGGCACAGTCGATGCGAAATGCGACGCGGTGCCGTTCGCAGCCGAGCACCCGCGCTTCGTCGCCTGAACCCTGGCCAAGCACCTTGCCCGCCGGCCGCGGTACGCGATACAAGTCGCGCATGACGATGTTGCCCTTGCCTGTGAGTTCCGCCGATATCGATGCAGCGGCGCGCGTGCTCGCGCCATTCGCGGTCCGAACGCCGCTGTTGTCGCCTCCTGTCCTCAGCGATCGCGTCGGCGCCAAGGTTTTCCTCAAACCGGAGGTGCTGCAGCGGACCGGATCGTTCAAGTTCCGCGGCGCCTTCAACAAGCTGTCGTCGATACCGATACCTTCACGCGCCGGCGGCGTGGTCGCGTTTTCCTCCGGCAACCATGCCCAGGGCGTGGCGGCGGCAGCCCGGATTCTCAAGATGCGGGCGACCATCGTGATGCCGGCCGACGCACCGCTTTCCAAGCGTGAGCGCACCAAGGCCTATGGCGCCGAGGTCGTGCTGTACGACCGCGACCGCGAGGATCGTGAAGCGATCGCCCGCGACATTGCCGGCAAACGCGGCGCGACGCTGGTGCCGCCTTATGACGATCCGATGGTGATCGCAGGCCAAGGCACGGTGGGCAGGGAAATCGCCGAAGATCTGGCGGCGCTTGGCGTCACGCCGGACATCGTGGTGGCGCCGGTTTCCGGCGGCGGCCTGATCGCGGGCGTCGCGACCGCGGTCAAGGCGCGCTTTCCGCAGGCCATGGTGATGTCCGCCGAACCGGAAGCCTTCGACGATCACGCGCGTTCGCTGCGCGCGGGAAAACGCGAGCCGCACGCCTCCACGGGCCGCACCATCTGCGACGCGCTGATGGCGTCGATCCCTGGCGAAATCACCTTCGCCATCAACAGCCGGCTGCTCACCAAGGGCGTCACCGCGTCGGATGCCGAAGTCGGAACGGCGGTCGGATTTGCATTCCGCGAGCTGAAGCTGGTGGTCGAGCCGGGCGGGGCGGTTGGGCTGGCCGCCCTTCTGGCCGGTCATATCGATATCGGCGGCAAGAATGTCGTGATCGTGCTGTCCGGCGGCAATGTCGATGCGGATCTGTATGCCAGGTTGATCGGCTGAAAAGGAGTATTTCATGCACCGCTTGCTCGTCACCTACAATGAGCCCAAGGACCCCGCCCATTTCCGGAAATATTACGTCGAGACGCACCTGCCGCTGTTCGGCAAGACGCCGGGCGTCAAGAAGGTCAGCTATTCGTTCGACGTGAAGCCGCTGGGTCCCGCCAAGGCGCCTTTTTGCGTCTTCGAGGCCGATTTCGAGAGCGAGGCGGCACTGATGAGCGCGCTCGGATCGAAGGAGGGTCGGGCGGTTGCGGGCGACGTGGCCAACTACGCGTCCGGCGGCGTCACCATGGTGCATTTCCCGGTCACCTGACGGCTCACGGCTTTCGGATCGCATTATCAGGAGAAGAACGCGATCTTCTCGGTCTGGCTCATGCGCCGGATCGGGGCCAGCGGATCGTACCTCGAAGCCCGGGGCCTTTGCACGATCCCGTTCGCGATCAGACTCGATCCGAGAGAAGGCTGATGTGAAGGTTCAACGGCAGGTTCAGAAACCGGTTGAACGACCGGCGCGGCGATCTGCGGTTCGGGCCGGCCGGCGACCCTGATGGGTTCGGCCGCCGGCATCTCGACAGCCTCGATTTCATAATTTTCGTTGTAGGGCGAATCGACGGCCTCGACCGGTTGTGGCGCGGCCATCTCAAGCGCGACCATTTCCAGGAGCGCTTCGTCATAGGCGTCAGCGGCTTCGTCCGACGCCTCGGCCGGTTCGGATATTGCCTCCGCCTTCGCGACCTCAGCCATGGCTGCGCTGGTTTCAGCCGGCACTGGCGGCTTGATCGCCGCTTCGACCTTGCTTGCGGCGTTGGCCGCCTGCGTCGGCTTGACCCCGGCGGCAGGCGCGGCAGCAAGCGCGGCGGGGGCGGGTGAGGGGACCGCCTCTTCAGTGGCGCGCGCAGAAAAGCGGGCTTCCTCAGCGGCTTGCGGCGAAGACCTCACGCCGTCCTCAGCCGGCGGGACCGGGACTGCATCGCCGTCATCGAACGCAGCGATCCGTCTTTCGATCAGATCGAATGCGGCGCTCAAGGCGGTTGCGGGATCGATTGCAACCGTCTTTCCGCACGCCCCCTCAATGGCGCTGACCTGGGAATCGATCAGGTCGCAAATCCGGCCGTCGGCCCCGATCTCGCGCAAGCGCCATGCGATTTCCCGGATCACCCGGGCGCCCTTGCGCGCGGGCGCCAGATTTTCCTCCAGCGCCAGATCGCCAAGCGCCGCGGAGGCTGCCGCTTGCGCCTCGTCGAGCGACGCCCTGATCCCGATCAGCGCATCGGCGAGCGCAGGATCGGGAGCCGGCGTTTTCTGCGCGGCAATGGTTCCCTCGATCCGCGCCACCGCGTCGAGCACCATCCTTGTGTCCGCATTGCGGTTGCGCTTGGCATACTCGCCGAGAAACCAGCGGCCCCGCGAGGTCTCCATGAACGCTTCCCTGATCGCGTCGTAATCCTCCTCGCTCGGCTGGGTTGCGCGCGCGGAGATCGGTGACAGGGCGAATGCTTCGTCGGCCATGGCAAACTCATCGCGCAAATCATCGCGCGTTACGCTAACGATCACCACGATATCGACCGAATCGCAATTGAATTGATGCCAAGCGAATCACAAATCCCCATCGCATCCGCCCCCGCGGCAAGGCGATTCGCGAGCCGGCTGGCGCTATTTTACGGCGCGGTGTTCGCATTGATCGGCAGCCATTTGCCGTTTTTCCCGATGTGGCTGAAAGCGGTCGGGATCGAGGCGTCCTGGATCGGGATCATCGCGGCGGTTCCTGCGGTGACGCGCTTTACCGTCCTGCCGTTCGTGACCAGCCTCGCCGAAAGGCGCCGGGCGCTCCGCGGCGCCATGATCGTCACGGCCTTCATGACCACGCTCGGATTTTCGGTCGTCGGAACCCAGCACTGGCCGATCCCGGTGTTTCTCGCCTATGTCGTCACCGCGTCGATGTGGACGCCGATGGTCCCACTGACGGATGCCTACGCGTTGCATGGCGTCGCGCGATACGGTCTCAAATACGGGCCGTTGCGGCTATGGGGCTCGGCGGCCTTTGTCGCGGGAGCGTTGTTGTGCGGGCTATTGGCCGATGTCGTCGCGGCGGCGCACCTGATCTGGGTCATCGTTGCCATGGCGGCGCTCGGCGCCATGATCAGCCTCGGGCTGCAGCCGCTTGGAAGTTCGAAGCCGCCGCTGCTGGCGCAGCACGGCGCGACTGCGTTACTGCGCGAGCCGGGCTTCCTTGCCATCATCGCGGCCTCGGCGCTGATCCAGGGCAGCCACGCCGCCTACTACACCTTCGCCTCCATCACCTGGCAGCTTTCCGGCCTCGGCGGACTGACGATTGCCGGGCTGTGGGCTTTGGGCGTAGTGGCCGAGATTGTGGTGTTTGCGCTGTCGCCGCGCTTCACGCTGCAGCCTTCGGTGCTGGTGGTGATCGGCGCGCTCAGCGCGGTCGCGCGCTGGCTGATCACGGCGCAGGACCCCCCTGTGGCCGTGCTCGCGGTGGTCCAGTTGGCGCACGGGCTGAGCTTTGGGCTCACTCAAGTCGGCACGATGGGACTTCTGGTGCGCCATGTGCCCGTCCATGTCATGGCGAGAGGGCAGGGTTATCTCGCCGCCTGCGGCGGCATCGTCGCCTCAAGCGCATCGATCTTGTCGGGGGTGGTCTATGCCCGCCACGGGCAGGGCGTCTACTACGTCATGGCGGCGATGGCGGTCCTGGGCGCAGCCGTGATGTGGTCTGCGCGGCATTACCTAGCGTTTTCGAGCGAAGTGGAGACCGGTTCGCGTGAAGAAAACGTGTCAAAAAAGATAGGGCCTAGGTACTGATCCCCATCAGAACCTGGCTGATCGATCAGCCCCAGAGCGCGGCATCCGGCGGATAGATCAGGCTGCCGTCGTAGCGCAACCCGCCATCGCGGTCGCGCGCCAGCAAGAGCGGGCCATCGAGATCGACGAAGCGGGCCTGGGCCGTGAGCAGCATCGCCGGCGCCATCGCCAGCGAGGTCGCGACCATGCAGCCGATCATGATTTCGAACCCTTGCGCGCGGGCCGCATCCGCCATGGCCAGCGCTTCCGTAAGTCCGCCGGTTTTGTCGAGCTTGATATTGACGGCATCGTAGCGATCGCGCAGTCCCTCCAGCGAGACGCGATCATGCACGCTCTCGTCGGCGCAGACCGCAAGCCGCCTCTTGATGCGCTTTAGCGCTTCATCGTGGCCGGCCGGCAGCGGCTGCTCGACCAGGGTAACGCCGACATCGGCGCATGCAGCGAGATTTCGTTCCAGATTTCGTGATGTCCAGGCCTCGTTGGCATCGACGACGAGTTCGGATTCGGGCGCGGATTTCCGCACGGCGGCGATCCGCTTGCCGTCGCCATCGCCGCCGAGCTTGATCTTGAGCAGCGGCCGGTGGGCGGCCTTGGCGGTCGCCGCCGCCATGGCCTTTGGTGATCCAAGCGAAATCGTGTAGGCCGTGGTGCAGGCGCGCGGAGCCTGGCGTCCGAGCAGATCCCAGATGCGCTGGCCGCTGGTCTTGGCCTCAAGATCGAGCAAGGCGCAATCCAGCGCGTTGCGGGCGGCACAAGCAGGCATCGCCGCCTGTAAGGCTCCCCTGTCGAGTCCGCGGCCAACCGCCTCCCGCATGGACAATATCGCAGACAGGGTGGCTTCCGGGGTTTCGTTGTAGCGAGGATAGGGCACGCATTCGCCGCGCCCTTTATGGCCGCCCTGGCTGATTTCCGCCACGATCGTCACCGCCTCGGTTTTGGCGCCCCGGCTGATGGTGAAGCTGCCCGCAATCGGCCAACGCTCGATTCTCGCCACAAGCGTTGGAGATTTGCTGGAAGTCATTTTAATATCTGGCAATTTTTGAACGGCCGGCTTGCCCGGCGCGACCAATTATGGCTGGTTAGGCAAGTATGGCTGGCCAGGGATGTGTTCCGCAAGGTTATCGGGGCGCGGCTGGATTTCCCTCTTCGACCAGTGAATGAATCGGCGCAGGAGTTGGCATCGTGAACGGCGACCCGACATTGGAGCGGATTGCAAGGGGCAACGGGCTTGCGCTGTGTGCGGCAGGCGCGTGGACCGCGCGCTTTGCACCGGTGCTCGAGCAGATGGTGGCTGACGCCGAAAAGCTGACCGGGAGCCGGCCCAATATCTTCATCGACGTGTCGCAGGTTTCCAAGCTCGACACTTTCGGCGCATGGCTGATCGAGCGGCTTCGCCGCAGCCTGACCCAGGGAGGGGTGGAGGCGAAGATCGCCGGACTGTCGGCGAATTATTCCAGCCTGGTCGACGAGGTGCGCCGCGTGAAGGCGACGTCCGCGGCCGACACCACTTCGGTGACGATTGCCGGCATACTGGACCAGGTCGGCCGCAGCATGGTCGGCATCGCCGGCACCGTCATCAGTCTCGTCGACATGCTCGGCGCCGTGCTGGCCGCAAGCGGGCGGGTCGTGATCCACCCGAGGGCGTTTCGGTTGACCTCGACCGTGCATCATCTGGAACAGGTCTGCTGGCGCGCGGTGCCGATCGTCGTGCTGATCACCTTTCTGATCGGCTGCATCATCTCCCAGCAGGGCATCTTTCATTTCCGCAAATTCGGCGCGGATATCTTCGTGGTCGATATGCTCGGCGTGCTGGTGCTGCGCGAAATCGGCGTGTTGCTGGTGGCGATCATGGTGGCGGGCCGCTCGGGGAGCGCCTACACCGCTGAACTCGGCTCCATGAAGATGCGGGAGGAGATCGACGCGCTTCGCACCATGGGGTTCGATCCGATCGAGGTGCTGATCCTGCCGCGGATGCTGGCGCTGATCATCGCGCTGCCGATCCTGGCCTTTCTCGGCGCCATCGCCGCGCTGTACGGCGGCGGGCTGGTGGCGTGGCTTTATGGCGGCGTCGATCCCGAGGCGTTCCTGCTTCGGCTGCGCGACGCGATCTCGATCGATCACTTCACCGTCGGCATCATCAAGGCGCCGGTGATGGCGGCGGTGATCGGAATCGTCGCTTGCGTCGAAGGGCTCGCGGTGCAGGGCAGCGCGGAATCGCTTGGGCAACACACCACGTCCTCGGTCGTGAAGGGAATTTTCTTCGTCATCGTGATGGATGGCGTATTTGCGATCTTCTTCGCCTCGATCGGAATGTGACGATGGCAGCTGAAGTACAAAACGCCATCATCCGGGTGCGCGATATCTCGGTGCAGTTCGGGGCCACCAAAGTGCTCGACGGCCTCAATCTCGATGTGAAACGCGGTGAGATACTGGGCTTCGTCGGACCATCCGGCGCCGGCAAATCGGTGCTGACGCGCACCATCATCGGATTGGTTCCAAAGATCTCGGGGCGCATCGAGGTATTCGGAATCGATCTCGATGCTGCGAACGCTGCGGAGCGGCGCGGGGTCGAGCGGCGCTGGGGGATCCTGTTCCAGCAGGGCGCACTGTTCTCCTCGCTGACGGTGCGGCAGAACATCCAGTTTCCGGTGCGTGAATATCTCAACGTCACCCAGCGGCTGCTCGACGAGATCACGGTGGCAAAGCTCGGAATGGTGGGATTGCGTCCCGAGGTCGCCGATCGCTTCCCCTCCGAACTTTCTGGCGGCATGATCAAGCGTGTGGCGCTGGCACGCGCGCTGGCGCTCGATCCGGAACTGGTGTTCCTGGATGAACCGACCTCCGGCCTTGATCCGATCGGCGCCGGCGACTTTGATGAACTGGTCCGGACCCTTCAGCGCACTTTGGGCCTGACCGTTTTCATGGTAACCCACGATTTGGACAGCCTTTATACAGCTTGTGACCGTATTGCCGTTTTAGGGAACGGGAAGATCATTGCCGCCGGATCGATGGCCGATATGCAGGCCTCGCAGCATCCCTGGTTGAGGGCTTATTTCCACGGAAAGCGCGCTCGCGCAGTCATGGGCTAGTTTCTTGGGCTAGTTTCTTGAGCTAGCGTCTTGGGCTAGTTTGGTCGGCATCGGAGTTGGTTTGAATGGAAACGCGGGCGAATTTCGTTCTGATCGGATCCTTCACCCTGGCGGTGATTGCCGCCGCTTTCGGCTTCGTGCTGTGGTTCCAGAGCCTCCACACCACCAAGGCGCGGAGCCCGCTCCGCATCATCTTCGAGGGTCCGGCCGCAGGCCTGCGCAACGGCGGCAGTGTGAACTTCAACGGTATTCGGGTAGGAGAAGTGATCTCCGTGAAACTCGACAACCCGCGTCGCGTGGTCGCACTCGCCATGGTCGAGAACAACGCGCCGCTGCGCAAGGACACCCTGGTCGGGCTCGAATTTCAGGGGCTCACCGGCGTCGCCGCGATTTCGCTGAAGGGTGGCGAGGAGGCGGCGCCGGCCGTTCCCCTGGATGAAGATGGCGTTCCTGTGCTGACGGCCGATCCAAATGCGCTCCAGGACGTGACGGAGGCTATCCGCGGCACGCTGCAGAACATCAACCGGGTCGTCGCCGACAACCAGGGAGCGGTCAAGAACTCCCTGCATAACCTCGAGACCTTCACCGCCTCGCTGGCGCGCAACGCGGAGAAGATCGACGACGTGATGCTGAAGGTCGATGGCGTGATGGCGAAGGCCGACAACCTCATGGTCGGCCTCAATACCCTGGCCGGCGGCAAGGACGGCGGCGAACTGTTCCTGACCGTGAAATCGATCCGCGAACTGGCGGAGGATTTCGACAAGCGCTCGGGAGCCCTGATGGCCGACGGCCGCCGCACGCTCGCCGATATCAGCCGCGCGGTGAACAATCTCGACCGCAACCCGACGCGGCTGTTGTTCGGTGCGGGCAACTCAAGCGCGCCGGCCGCGGCTTCCGCTTCGGCGCCTGCACCTGCACCCGCGGGGCCGCGGCGGCAGTAAGATCCAATTTCCAGCGCAATGGACGGACGCCCGAGAATTCCAGGGCCGATCAGCGAGGCGTAATCCGCCGTCCGGTGACGTCCCGAAGCGGATTGACGAATTTCAGCCCCGCAAAATCCTTCTCGTTGTCGGTCACGACCACGCAACCATTGGCCTCGGCGACCGCCGCAATGATCATATCGAGCGCGTTCCGTGGCCGGCCCTTGGCCGCGCCGTCAGCCATTAGTTGCGCCCAGATCAGGCCAGCCTTCTCATCGAAAGGCAACACGCGGCCGGCGAAGAGGGCTTGCGGCCCTTCCGGTCCGGTGAACCAGGCCTCCAACAAGAGGCTCTTCCCTTTGGGCTTTTCCAACAACCCGCGCCGGATTTCTGCAATGGTCAGCGCAGAGATGAATAAGTCATTGTCCGGCTGTTCCGCCATCCATGCCAGAAGGGCTGTGGAGGGATCAGGCTTCGTAACGTTGCTGATGATGTTGGTGTCGAGGAGGTAGCGTGTCACAGGGCGATCTTGCGGCCGGTTTCGCGCGAACGGGTGAGATTGACATCAGCCTCGAGCAGCGGCGAGCGCCGCAACGCGGCAAGGATGCCGCCCTTCCTTGGCGGCTCGCCCGCGATCGTCTGGCTAACGGCCGCGCGAAGCCGAGCGGCCCCGGGGTCGTCTCCGGCGAGCCGTTTTGCGAGCGACCGGATGAGGTCGCGGTCGGCGTCGAGGCCGAGAACCTCAAATCGCGCCATACCGCGCTTGACGAGGCGGCTCCGATAATTCTGCAGAGCTCTTTTCTGTGCAGCATTGCTCACGGCCTGTTCCTCAAGCTTCGCGTCATATCCTGCAATATATCCAGAAATCGTGGCGATTGCAAGTCGCCGCCTACCGCGGAGCGCTCACACGCGGCCCAAAAAGAGACCGCCCGAAGGCGGTCTCTGTGTGAGGCTGGCGCTTTCGAAACCGATGCGCGACGTCGCGACCTACTTCCTGGGAAGCTTGTCAGCCAGGATGTCGAGCTTGTGAATGGAGGGCGGCTTGGCCAGCAGTTCGCCTGCTTTCGCCATCAGCGCCGCGGCAACCTTGCCGTTGAGATGCGCATTGCGGCCGGCTTCGTCATCGAACGTGTCGAAGATCGCGAACGACGACGGACCTTCCTGAATGGCAAACCAGCTGACAGTGCCCGGTTCGGCATCCACCAGCGGCAGCGCCGACTTGAGGAACTCCGCGACTTCCTTTTCTTTGCCGGGTTTGGCTTCGAGGGGAACGTATAGGGCTAGCTTCGACATCGTTCACTCCTGCAAGGGTTTGATACGGGCGGCTCGAATGGTCGCCAGCGATCACGTATCGAGATTGGCGGTTGGCGGCCAATCAAGTTGCGTTGAACGGCATCGCTGACAGGCTATGGGTTATCAAGGATTGCAAGCGATCCGCGTTGCTGACCGTCAATGCCGATACGAAATCTTTGAAAATATCGCCTGTATCGGACATCCACCCAAAGGAACCTGCGACGCTGACTTCATGGTCAACTCGCACCATCGGAATTTAAGATTATCGTTGGGGATTTTTGTCCCAAAACAAAAACGGAGGCATCGCTGCCTCCGCTTTCAAATTTTGCATTCCGCTCGAGCCTTAGCCGAGCCGTCCCGCCGCATGCGCGAGCAGGGTATAGACGAGGCCCGTCTCGGAGGTGAGGTGGCCGCGCAACGCTTGCGGCCCGCGATCCTCGCGCGCGACTTCGTCGAGCAGGCGTTCGAACTCGGCGATGTAGCGATCGACCGTCTGCTTGAAGTTGCGGTCGGCGCGGTATTTGCGCGCGACTTCGTCGAACGCCTTCTGGCCGGACGGCGTATAGAGCCGCTTGGTGAAGGCCTTGCTCTCGCCGCGCTGATAGCGATCCCACATCTCCGCGGCGAGGTTGCGGTCCATCAGGCGGCTGATGTCGAGCGACAGCGACTCCAGCGAATTGCCGCCGGCCGCCGGCTGGCCGGGGCGGCCGCGCGCAGCGTTGCCTGTGGCGGCGCCCGCGCTGCCATCGGTGCGGCTCAAGAGATCGGAAAGCCAACCATCGCGCGCCTGGTCGGAACCGGCAGGGGCGACCGGCGGAGCCTCCGTGCGTCGGGAGGCGGGCATTCCGAGATCCGGCGGCGGCAGGTTCGACGCGCTGCCGGCCTCGCGGATGCGCGGCCCGTTGCGTCCGCCGGCATTTGCCATCATCGGCTCTTGCTCGCGCTGCACGCTGGTGCGGCCGTTGGAGACGACGTCCAACCCGTGGCCGTGGCGTGCGACGATGCGGTTCAGCTCGGCGAGCGCCTCGATCTGGTCGACAATGACCTTGCGCATCTGCGCGGTATTCTCGGCAGCTTCCTGCGGCATTTCCAGCACGCCGCGGCGCAGTTCGTTGCGTGTGGCTTCCAGCTCCTGATGCATTTCGGCGGCCATCTGTTTCATGCTTGCGACCATCGAAGCGAAGCGCTCCGCCGACTGCTTGAACATCGCGTTCGCTTCCTGCGTGCTCTGCTGATAGATTTCGCTCATGGCGTCCGATGTCTGGCGGCGTTCCTCTTCGGCTGCTACGCGCACCGCTTCGAACTGCCGGCTGATTGCGGCTGAACCGGCGCCTGCCGTTTCCGCCACCACGCGGGCGATATCGCGCGCGCGTTCTTCCGCGGCCGCCAGCGATTCATCGAGCAAGCCGGTGAAGCGCGACAATCGCTGATCGAGATCGGTGGTTCGCAGGTCGATCGTGGTCACCAGCGATTCCAGCACCGCCTTGCGTTCGGCGACGGAGGCTGTGGTGCTGCGATTGCCTTGTTCGACCAGGGCCGTGGCATCGACGAGTGTCTTGCCGTGGGTCTCGAACTGGCTGGAAAGCGAGCCAAGATCCTCTAGCGCCTTCGAGGTCTTGGAGTTGAAGAGGCTCAGCTGATCTTCCAGCGTCTGGGTGGCGGCACCGTTGCGCGAGGTGACGTCGTTCATGGCGGATACGAAATCGGCCACACGGGTGACGAGCGCGCGCTCCAGCGAATTGAGGTTGTCGTGGGCGCCGGTAAGCACTTCCTGCAGCAGGATGTTGCCCTCGCGCAGCCGTTCGAACAGGGCGACCGTGTCGGTGCGCAGGATCTTGCTGGTTTCCTGCATCTCGGTCACGGCTGCGATCGAAACCTGGCGCGATTGATCGATCGCCGCGCGCGAAGACTGCTCCAGCTCCTTCAGCGATTTGCTGACGGCGCCGGTGGCGAGTTCGCCGGCGGAGGTGATCGTCCGCGCCACCTCGGTGCCGTTGCCGAGCATGGATTGCGAGAAGGTCTGCCCGCGGGTTTCGATCGATCTCAGCGCCTCCGATGTGACACGGTCGATATCGGCGGTGAGCAGGTTGGACTTGGCGCCGATGGCCTCGACCAGCGCGCCGCGCTTGCCGTCGATCATCTGCGCAAGACGGTCGGTCTGCTGTTGGACGTAGTTGACGATTTCGTCCGTCTTGCCGGTCATGGCTGAACCGAAGGTGCCGCTGGCGGCGAGGACCGAGCGCTCGACCTCGGCCGTGGTCGACTTGACCTTCGAGCTGACTTCGTTGGACGCGGCCACCAGCGTGTTCTGCGCGTTTTGAGCGCTGGTCACGATGTTGTCCGTGGTGTTGGCGGTAACCGTGCTGAGCGACCGCTCGATATCTGTCGAGATCGCCCTGATCTTGGTGGCGGCATCGGCCGACGTCGCGGCCAGCGAGGTCTGGGCCTCCCGCGCACTGTTCAGGATGGAGGCAGCGGTATCCGCGCCGACTGCCGTCAACGTACGTTCCACGTCGGTCGCCAGCGATTTGACGTGGCTGGCCGCGTCGGATGAAGCGTTGACAAGCGTGGTCTGCGCCTCACGCGCACCCGCGACGATCGAACCGGCGGTTGTCGAGCCGGCGGCCGAGAGCGTTCGCTCGACGTCGGCGGACAGGGATTTGACCTGGCTGGCGGCCTCGGAGGAGGCCGACACAAGCGTGGTCTGCGCATCGCGGGCGCTGGTCACGATCGAGTTGGCGGCAGCGCTGCCGACGGCAGTGAGCGCACGCTCGACTTCCCCCGAGGTCAGCTTGAGCTGGGCGCCGACGTCTGAGGAAACCGTAAGCAGCGCCTGCTGGGCAGCGCGGGCGCCGGTCTGGATGGTCTCGCTTGTATTGACGACAAGGTTGGTCAACGAGCGTTCGGCATCCTCGACATGGGACCTGATCCCGAGCGACAATTCCTCGGCGCGGGCCATGAGACCGTCGCTGGCTTGCCGCCCGCTGCTCTCGATCCGGCCGGCCACGGCTTCGACGCGCGACCCCAGAAGGTCTTCGAACTGCGCGACACGTGTATCGATATCGGAGGCTACAGCGCCGACCCGGGTCTCGATGCCCTGATGGATTTCCTGGAACCGCGCCGTGATGGTCTCGGTCAACTGGGCGCTGCGGCCGTCGATGGTATGGGTCACGCTGGCGATACGCCGATCGACCGCATCAATCGCCTGTACGGCGCCTTCCGTCAGCGACGTCGTCAGCAGGGTAAGGCGCGAGTCGATCGAGTGGATCGCCTGCGCGGTGCCGTCGGTCAGCGAGGACGTCAGCGAATCGAGCCGGCTGTCGATCGTTTCGGTGATCGATTTCGCCCGCGTATCAAAGGCCACCTCAAGCGATTTGAGACGGCCGTCGATGGATTCGTCGAAAGATTTGATCCTGGTGTCGAGCGAGGTATCGAGATTGGCGACACGGCTGCCGAGCGTGGTCTCGAATTGCATGAGGCGCTGGTCGAGCGAGGCGGTGATCTCGCCGCCGTTCGACGTCAGCCGCGTGTCGAACGTGTCGACATAGCTCTTCAGGGTTTCGGCGATGTCCTGTGTGCGCTGTCCCATGCGGTCGACGATTTCGCCGCCGAAGGTCTTGACGGTGCGATCGAACTCGGAAATGTGGCGGGTGATCAGGGCACCGAGGGTGCCGCTGTCGCGGGCGAATTTTTCCGCGAGTTCCCCGCCCTGGTTCTTCATCAATTCGTCGAAAGCACTCATCTGCAGACTGAGCGTGTCGTGCGCATTTTCGGTCTGACTGACGACCTTCGCCACCAGCGAGTTCACCGTCACGTCCAGTGCCTCGCTCGCCTTGTCGCCCGAGGTGAGGATGTTGGCCGCGAGGCGGTTGCCGGCGTCGTCGATCTTGTTCACCAGATCGCCGCTGCGCAGCTCGAGCTCGAGCAGGAGCGAGTCGCTCGAATTCTTCAGCGAGTCGTGAACCTGTTCGGTGCGTTCGGAAATTCCGTCCACGATGGTGGAGGAGCGCTGCTCGAATTCGGATGTGACGCGGTCGATCCGCTCGTTCAGCATCTCGTGCACACGGTCGGCCAGTTCGACGAACTCGTCGTGTACGTGCCCGGTCTTGAAATTGAGGCTGGTGGTCAGCCGTTCGCTGGCGTCGAGCACGGCGCGCGCCGTCTCGGCGCTCGCTTCCTCGAGCCGGTCCAGGAGGTCGCCGCCACGTTCGCCGAGCGCCAGGATCATGTTGTCGCCGGCATTGCCGAGCGCGCTGGTAATGTGGGCGCCGCGTTCCTCCAGCGCGCCGGTGATGCTCTTGGCGACCTCGTCGACGCGTGAAGCGATCGCATCCGAAATCAGCGCGATGTCGTGGCGCAGGTCGATCTGCACGCCGGAGATGGCGCTGCGGACCTGCTCGGCCTGTCCGACCAGGTTGTCGCGCTGATGGGCGATGTCCTGCAGGAGGGCGCGGATCCGCACCTCGTTGTCGCTGTAGGCGCGCTCAAGGGCTGCGACCTCATTGGCCACCAGGGTCTCAAGTTCGCCGGCACGCGCGATTGCGCGTTCGACGCCGTCGCCCATCGCCGCGACTTCGCGGCGGATGGCCTGGCCGACCGTCACCATCGAGTCGCTGGCGGCGCCCTCGGGCTCGGAAAAGCGGATCGCGACCTGCGCCATCGACTGCGCAATCATCCGCAGTTCCTGGCCGCGCCAGGACAGACTCGCCAGAAAATAAAACAGCAGCACCGGCGCGAAGAATAATGCCGCCAGCCCCGCCAGCGCCAACGTGCCGCCGCTGCCCTGGCCGATGGCGGCTTGCAGCGAGGGCAGAAAACTGATGGTCAGCACGGCGGCGCCAAGAATCCAGACTCCGGCAAAAAGCGTGGCCAGCGTATAGACGTTGCGCGCGGGCCGGCCTTTCTGAATGGCCTGCAGAATCTGGCCAATGGTTTCGCGGTCATCATTGGCGGGGCGGCGGGTCGCGCGCGGCTCTTCGATTGCGTCGAAGATCGGCCGGTCGTTACCCGGAATGGCGTCGAATGTTTGGTCACTGTAAGAAGGCACGGCGGAAGGATTGGCCGCCGCATCGCCGCGAACTGAATCCCTGTTGCTATCGGTCGCGGAAGCGTCGCTGATGTTCAACGCTTCCTGAATGGCGGAAAGCGCGACTTCGGTCGGGTCTTTGACCTTTTTGGGATTGTTCGCCATGTGCAGTCTCAGCCCTCGTTTTATCTTTACGCATCCCGGAACAGCCTTGCGCGAATGCCCCCGCAAGCTCGTCACCAGCGTCATGCCTCATGCGCGCCAAAGCGCGGCCACGAAGGCCGGCTTGTCCGCCAGGTCCGGCAAACATCCTATTGGCTAGGCGAGGCGAATGAAATGGCTGCGATTAATACAATCTTAATCATCGTTAACAGCGCCCCGCCCTAAGGCCTTCCAAGTCCTGGAATTTCTCGCGCGTGCCGGTTAATTGAGGCGACTATTTGCTGAAAAAAAGGCGAACTTGCGGCTGGTGCGCCAAACCTTCCGTTAACGTTTTCCATGATTGGCTGGCGCCAGCTTCGCCGTCGGATCGCCCAGGCGAAGACTTCGGATCATCGCATGCCGCTTCATCTGGATCGGATCGACTGGATGCCATCGCCGCCACTTGTCCCCGATGACGGTCCAATCGATATCGCCCATTTGCGGCGAATGACATTGGACGATCCCGGCCTCGAGCGCGAAGTGCTGGCGATGTTTTCAGCGAAGGCCGTCGAGCTGGTCGGCGCTCTTGCCACCTTTCCTTCCGACGCGGCTGCGCTGGCGCACACGCTCAAGGGCTCGGCGCGCGCGATCGGCGCATTCGGCGTGGCCGATGCCGCGGGAGATCTGGAGGCGCTGATCGAGAACGGCGGCGATCCGGCGAAGGCGCTGGCCGAGCTCAGCGACGCGGTCGCAGAGGCCCGCGCGGCCATCGACGCGATCCTGCGTCGGTCCTGATCCGGAAAACGATCAAGCCGCACGGCAAGGCGCGCTTTTGCGAATCGGCGAGCGCCCAGGGACCGCCCTCAAATCCTGGCTACCAGTGCGGTTCCTGCTGACACTCGCACAGCGAAATTGGCAGGATCCGCTGAGGGGAAGGCCAAATCCCCCGCACTAGCGCCGAGCGGATCGACCCGTTATAGGACTGCCCGGACCCCTCATCCGGCAGCACGAGCGAACATGGCCAAGATTCACTTTGTCGACCATACCGGCGAAACCCGCATTATCGATGTCGAAAACGGTGCCACCGTCATGGAAGCGGCGATCCGCAATGCGATCCCAGGCATCGAAGCCGAGTGTGGCGGCGCCTGCGCCTGCGCCACCTGCCATGTCTATGTCGATGAGGCCTGGCGCGAGAAAGTCGGTGCGCCGTCGCCGATGGAAGAGGACATGCTGGATTTCGGGTTCGACGTGCGGCCGAATTCGCGGCTGTCCTGCCAGATCAAGGTGAGCGACGAGCTCGATGGCCTCGTCGTTTCGACGCCGGAGCGGCAGGCCTAGCGGTCAGCAACGATTGCCCGATCGGGGACTTTTTTCCGAGCTCCCGGTTATTTGGCGCGCTCAAAGACCAATTTCGAAACGACCTGTTTGTTCAAGATAACCCCGACCGGCTTTCACTTGCCATCCGCGCCGCGGCGAAGCCAGCGCTGCAAATTCGCGATGATCTCCGGCGTCAGCGGCACCGGCTTGCGCGCGGCTTCCTCGATCAGCACCGTCACCGCTTGCGCCGAGGCCACGCATCGGCCTTGCGAAAACACCACCTGATCGAAGGTGACCGAGGTTCGGCCGAGCTTCGAGACGCCGAGCCCCATCTCGATGGTGCCCGGCCAGCGCAGTTCGGCGCGGAAGTGGATATCCAGCCGCACCAGGATCCACGCCAGGCCCGGAGGCATCAGTCCGTAACTGCGGTCCTTCACCAGCGTGACGCGGCCGGTCTCGAAATAGGTCGCATAGACCGCGTTGTTGACGTGCTGATTGGGATCGAGATCGGCAAAGCGCACATTGTCGGTCAGCCGGTAGGGAAAATCCTCAAGGCGCGGCGTGGAATCCAGACGGGCAGGGGCGTTCACGGGGACGATCTCCGAAATTCATGCCCTTACAGCGCAGTTGTCGAGCGCCGGCAAGGGGTTGCCGCGCTCCCCGCCACCATATTATGGCTTTCCTCCCCCTTCCGTGTTGGCTAGACAGGCGCAGCCAACAGGGCGACTGCCGGCCCCTGTCCAAACGAAAAGAAGCGATATGAGCGAAGCGATCAAAACCGACGTGCTGATCATCGGCGCGGGCCCGTGCGGGCTGTTTGCCGTTTTCGAATTGGGGCTGCTCGATATGAAGGTGCATCTTGTCGACATCCTCGACAAGATCGGCGGCCAATGCGCCGAGCTGTATCCGGAAAAGCCGATCTACGACATCCCGGGAATTCCATTCGTCACCGGCCAGGGCCTGACCGATGCGCTGATGGAGCAGGTAAAGCCGTTCAAGCCGACCTTCCATCTCAACGAAATGGTGGAGACAATCGAGAAGATCGGCGATCCCGGCTTTCGTGTCACAACCGATGCCGGCAAGGTATTCGAGTGCAAGGTGGTGGTGATCTCCGCCGGCGGCGGTTCATTCCAGCCCAAGCGCCCGCCGGTGCCGGGCATCGAGGCCTATGAAGGCGCTTCGGTGTTTTACTCGGTGCGCAAGATGGAGCAATTCCGCGACAAGGATCTCCTGATCGTCGGCGGCGGCGACTCCGCGCTGGACTGGACACTCAACCTGCATCCGATCGCGAAGCGGGTGACGCTCCTGCACCGGCGCGACGAATTCCGCGCGGCGCCTCACAGCGTCGAACAGATGCGCGCGCTGGTGGCTTCGGGGAAGCTCGACCTCAAGATCGGTCAGGTCACGGCGTTGGAAGGCGAGGGCGGCATGCTTACCGGCGCCACGCTAAAAGGCAACGATAACGTCGTCTCGAGGATCGCGTGCGATACCATGCTGCCGTTCTTCGGCCTGACCATGAAGCTGGGACCGGTTGCGAACTGGGGCATCGCGCTTGAGCACAATCTGGTGCCGGTCGAGACCTCCGCCTTCGAGACCAGCGTTCCGGGAATCTTTGCGATCGGGGACATCAACACCTATCCAGGCAAGCTCAAGCTCATCCTGTGCGGTTTCCACGAGGGAGCGCTGATGGCCCAGAAGGCGCACCGTTACGTCTATCCGGACAAGCGCCTTGTATTCCAATACACGACGTCCTCCTCGAGCCTGCAGAAGAAGCTCGGCGTCAGCTGAGCGGCGGGACAAAGGCGGCGGAACGTGGCCCGGCGCCAGCGGCTCCAGCGGCCATGTTGCAACATATTTCTGGGGGTTCCGCGCAAGCGCGCTCGATATCCAATGGCACTGGAACGCTCGGCGAAATGGCCGTAGTCTAGGCCATCGTTCGACTTGGCTGATCAGGTGATGACGATGCGGAATACCTCATCCAGATTGCGATCGACGCTTCCGATCGCGACCGGCCTCGCCCTGCTGCTCGCCGCTGCCGTTCCAGGACGGGCCGCTGAGCCCACGGCGGCGGGACTGTGGCAGAAGGTCGAGGACGGCAGGCCGGTGGTGTGGGTTCTGATGGTGGACCATCGCGACGGCACCTTCGAGGGCATCATCGCCAAGACATTTCCAAGGGCCGGCGATACTCCGACGGAAATTTGCGCGAAATGCACCGATGATCGCAAGAACGCGCCGGTGCTCGGGATCTCCTTTATCCGCAACATGAAGCGCAACGGCCTCGAATACGAAGGCGGCAACATACTGGACCCGCGTGACGGCGAAGTCTGGAAGGCCAAGATGACCGTCAGCGCCGACGGGCAGGATCTCATCCTGCGTGGTTATGTCCTCACGCCCTTGTTGGGTAAAAATGAAATCTGGCACCGTTTGCCGGACACCGATCTCGCTTCGGTCGACCCCGCCATCGTTGCCAAATACCTGCCCGCGCAGGCCCCGGCCGCGAAGCAGCCGGCCGCCAGCACAAAGAAGTCTTCCGCGCCCGCAAGGCAGTGAGCGCATCGGGCGCGCGGTCCGGCGTCAAAGGCGCAAGCAGCATCAATCGGTCGATTATCGCCGTGAGCGGAGGCGAGGGCGTTCCGGGAAGGGCAATGTGGCCTTCACTTCTGCCACCTCGGGTCCCCCGCCGGAGGTGGGCGTCTCGCAAGATTCGAGCCTGCGGCGTTCCTGCCAGGGCAGCACCACGTTGAGCCAGAGTTCACGGGTCCCCATGATCGAGATGGCGATGCCGAAGGGAATCATGAAGTAAAGGATGCGAAACACCACCAGCGTCGCCAGCAATTGTTCCCTGCCAAATTCAGGCAGCGCCACCAGCATCGCGGCATCGAATACGCCGATCGAGCCCGGCGCGTGACTGGCGAAGCCGAGCAGGGTGGCGAGAATGAACACCACCGCCAGCGAGATAAAGTCGATGCCCGGCTGGGCCGGCATCAGCAAATACATGGCCAATGCGCAAAAGCCGAGATCGAGTACGCCGATCAGGATCTGCACCAGCGTCAGCCGCGCCGAGGGCAACCTGACTTTCCAGCCGTTTTGCCCGAGCTCGCGCCGCTCCTCGCCGCAGCTGAGCCAGACAAAGTAAGCGACGATGGCGCTAATGACCCCAAGCGCGATCAACCGGTTGATCGCCGGCGGCAGTTGGTCCATCGCGGAGGCGGCCCAGGGGTGCCAGGCCATGCCGATCCCGAGCACGAAGGCGTTGCCGAGCCAGAAGGTCAGGCCGGAGAGAAAGCAGATCTTGGCCACGTCGACGGCGCTTAAGCTGTAGTCGGAGTAGATCCGGAAACGTATCGCGCCGCCGGTGAACATGGTGGCGCCGATGTTGTGGCCGATCGAATAGCTGGTGAAGCTCGATAGCGCTGCGATCCGGTAGGGCACATGCTTCCTGCCGATCGTCCGCAACGCGAAGAAATCGTAAAACGTCAACGTGCAGAATGCCCCGATCACACACATCGCAGCCAAGGCGATGTGGTATCGGGGTATCTCAGTCAGCGCAACCAGCATCACGCCGGTGTCGATGCCCTTGAGGGTGCGGACCAGCGTCGTAATCGCAAAGGCGATGATGATGAGGCTCGCGGCGATCCCAAGCCGTTTCCAGCCGATCCGTTCCTTGAAACCACGCCCTAGCGTGGTCAACAGTCGATACATTCGTCCTCCCGGCTGGGCGGCAACAAGTTGCGAGCCTCTCGAAGCGATCGTCCGCAAGTGCCGCAGATCGCTGTGGATACGAAGACCCATAGGGCAAAAACGTTCCTTTGTGCAGCCCTTGACAATGCGAGCTTCGGCCCCAGACACGCCCCGCCGTCATGTGCCTTACATATGTCGAAGCGCGCAGGAATCGAGCCCTCGAGTCGCGGGGCGTCGGCGGCTCGGCGCGTTCCATCGCGTCGAGGTTCCGATGTTCCCTCGCATCGTTTTCGCCGCGGGCAGGAAAAACGACGCGGCCTGCCCGTTGGCGCCGGTATCCGCAATCGAACATATCGACGTGCCCGCGACAAACGGGCAGCGCGTGTGTGTTCCGGAAACAAAAACGATGAACGCAACGGGACTCTTCACCAGAGACATCAAAACGGCGAACGATCCGTTCGTGCATCGATTGCAGGACATCGATTATGCCGAGATGCAGCTTGCGAAGGCGCTGCCGAAAATGGCCGACAAGGCGACAGACAAGCAACTGAGGCAGGGTTTTCTCGCCGATCTTGAAGAAACCAGAACCCATGTGCAGCGCCTCGAACAGGTGTTCCAGATGCTTGGCGCCGCGGTGAAGGCAATGGAATGTCCGGCGATCGACGGCATCATCAGGGAAGCCGACGAGGTTGCGGATAAATCGGTGCTGGATGCGGCAGGGATCAACGCGGCGCAGGCCGCCGAACATTACGAGATCGCGCGCTACGGCAGCATGGTCGCGTGGGCGAAACAGCTCGGACGCAACGATGCTGCCGGCATCCTGCACAAGACCCTCGACGAGGAAAAGGCAACTGACAAGAAATTGACAGCGCTGGCGGAGGGCAAGGTCAATCTGCGCGCCGCAAGCTGATCCTTCGGACACTGGCCTTGCTTGAGACAAAACGTCGCGCTGACAGCGTCCGCGCGACGTTTGGCGTTGTCGGGCATCACAGGTTGAAGCGTGAAATCGTTCCAAATAATCCCGTTGCCCAGTAGTTCCCCAACATTCGGCTCTGCGATCGGCCGAAGATCGTGTACAGACGCTGCTTGTATTGCGGGGGCAGGGTCTCTGATGAAGGAGTTTGGCAACGTCGACACGGGATTTGTCGCGCCGAAGGCGCAAGTCCTGCCGCTTCCGATCGGCGCGAGCAAAAGACGCATCATTGGCGATATGCGTTCGCCGTTGGCACCTACCACCTGCTTGCTTTGCTGGCGTTCGTCCCCTGGTTCTTCAGCTCGGCCGGCGTGGCGCTTGCGGTGATCGGGGTCTATGTCTTCGGCGCTTTCGGAATGAATCTTTGCTATCACCGGCTGCTCACTCACCGCAGCTTCAGCTGTCCGCTCTGGCTCGAGCACACCTTTGCCATCCTCGCGGTCTGGTGTGTGGAGGATACGCCCGCCCGATGGGTGGCGACGCATCGTATGCACCATCATCGTTCGGATGAACGGGCGGATCCGCACTCTCCGCTGGTCAGCGTGTTCTGGTCCCACATGGGCTGGCTGTTTGTCGAAAATACCGACCTCGGCCGCAATGTGGCGTATGACCGCTACGCGCGCGACATCATCCGCGACAAGTTCTATCGATGGATCGAGCGCACCGTGGTGTGGATCACGCTTGCCCAATCGGTGATGTATTTTGCGGCCGGCTTCTTGATCGAACTGTGCCTCGGCGGTTCGACCATCGAGGCGGTTCAATTCGGTGCCAGCGTCTGGCTCTGGGGCGTCGTCGTCAGAACGGTTCTGGTCTGGCATATCACCTGGACCGTAAACTCTCTTTCTCACGCGTTCGGTTATCAGAATTACGACACCAACGATCACAGCCGCAACAACGCCTTTGTGGCCATCATCACCAGCGGCGAAGGCTGGCACAACAATCACCACGCCGAACCCAGCTCCGCCTGCAATCAACGGCACTGGTGGGAGATCGATCTGACTTATCTGCTGTTGCGCCTGCTGGTTTTGCTGGGCCTCGCCTGGGACGTCAAACTGCCGCAGCGTCCCCCGGGCGTTTGACGCGGTCCGGGATCTCAAAAAACACTTCGATATTGCTCGAAGTTTTTGGTTGAAACGCAGATTGTCATCCGGCGTTGGTCCCCGAATGGAGGTGACCGATGCAAAGTACTTCCCTGAAGTTCCAGCCACTCACAGCTCCCGGGGGCCGGCGTCCGTCCGGAAGGCCAGTCTGCGTCCTCGAACCTCTCGACATCGCTGACGCTGGTGCTCGCCGCGGCGACGGCGATCTGGCGCGGCGCTTCAAGGCCCGGCTGAACTCAAGCCTTGCGCAGCGCAAAATGCGCGCCGCAAAATGCCATCGCGGCGCCGAGGCCAAGCGCCGCCAGCCCCGCGAATACGCCTGAGAACGTCGGGAGCGGGCTCGGGGCCGAGGCTGCCTGGCCGGCGCCCGCCAGTATGAGCACGCCGACCGCGATCAGGAACTGCCGCATCCGCTGCGGAATCTGGCCCGATACCGCGCTGTCCAACAGCGTCGCGGTGAAATAGCCGCCGCTGAAGCCGACCGTTGCGATCAGCCACCACGCCAGCGCCGCGCCCGCCGGCATGAGATCTCGCGTATCGGATCGCCAAAGGCCGCCAAGATCGAGCCCGAAGCGTGCGCCGAGCATATGCACGGCCAGCGCCAGCAGCACTCCTGAAACCGCGGCGCCGGCGAGGATCAGGCGGCGCGGAAAATAGGTCGTCTCGGCCATGCGCCGCTTGTAAGATAAACACGGCGGCGCGCGCAAGCCGACGCGACCAATTCCTTCGATCTTTTCCAGGAGGCTTGAGCCATGCTTTTTGGACTTCTTGCCCTGATCGCCTCCGCGATATTTGGCGGCGTGGCGCTTTACGTGAATATCGTGGAGCAACCCGCACGGCTGTCGCTGGACGATAGCGCGCTGCTCGCCGAATGGAAGCCGTCCTACAAGCGTGGAGCCGCGATGCAGGCGCCGCTCGCCCTGGTTGGCTTCGTGCTGGGGTTGCTGGCGTGGTGGCAGACCTCGCATCCCGGCTTTTTGATCGGCGCCATGGCGATCATCGCGCCATGGCCGTGGACGCTGATCGGCATCAAGCCGACCAACGACAGGCTGTTGGCGACCGATCCCGACAAGGCCGGGCCACAAACGCGCGCACTCATCGTCAAATGGGGCGCGATCCACGGCGTGCGTACGGCGTTGGGGGCGCTCGCAACTGTCGCGTTTTTGTGGGCATGTATGCCGCGCTAGATCGTTTCGTGCGAAGGTCAGCCCATTGCCTATGCCGCCTGATTTGTCCAACGAGGCTGCCGGAGCGATCCGCTATGCCTACAAGGCATCGCTGATCGGCGCGGCGTATCAGTTCGAGCTGACCGGGCAGGGGTTGTCGTGGCGCGTGGCCGGCAGGTCCGGGATGTGGCCTTACGCCGACATCGCGACCGTCCGCCTGTCGTACCGTCCGGTCTCGATGCAGTCGCACCGGTTTCGCGCCGATATCCGAAATATCGCGGGCGCACGCATCGCCATTCTTTCGACCAGCTGGCAAACCGCGGCCCTGATGGCGCCGCAGGATCACGGTTACCGCGCCTTCATGAGAGAATTGCATGCGCGCATGGCGAAGGCCGGAAGCAGGCCGTTGCTGGTCGGCGGTCTTAAGCCGCGGGTCTATGCCGCGGCGCTTATTTGCGTGACGCTGTTCGCCGTTGCGATGGCCGGACTTTTGGTGCGTTCGATCGCAACCGGCGAATGGGCAGGCGCGCTATTTCTGGTCGGCTTTGCCGCCTTGTTTGCGTGGCAGGTCGGCGGCTTTGTCACGCGCAACCGGCCGCTGGAATACACGTTCGATCTTTTGCCCGAGGCGTTGTTGCCTTAGACCAGCTTGGCGATCGAGCCTCATGAAATTGACGCCGGGTCGGCGCGTCACGCGGTCGCCAGGGCACCCCATGTCGCATCGAAGCCGCGGTCATCGTCGGATTTTTCTGAAGCGTTGCGGGGCTTCGCCGGCCACGTCGGGTTACGCCGATCACGCGGCCTGCTGACCCGCGCAACCGACCCATCGACCACGGCTTTCACCACGCTCAGCGCGAACCGGGCCAACCGGGCTGCGAGACGCAGCATATGCAGAAAATGCGCTTTGCCTGCCGCGAGCCGGATGATCACGGCGAACTCCAGATACATCAGCGTGTCGCCCGCAAACAGAAAAGCGAGGTCGATGGGAGCCGTTTGGGCAAAGGCCATCACCAGAATGGCGATTGCTGCGAACTCCAGAACCCTGCGCACGGTGAGCCGGCTCAGGAAATCGGCGAACTGAACGACCAGCACCTCCCAAAGTGCATCGCCGAAGGCCAATGGGACTTCGTAACTCCACTTCCGCCACCAATTTTTCATTTGGATGATCTTCGCCTCTAATCGTCGTGTCATTGGCTAGTGCCGCACCACCAGCACTGAGCATTTGGCGTAGCGCACGACGTGGCCGGCATTGGAGCCGAGAAAATAGGTCCGCATCGCCGGCCGGTGCGAGGTCATGACGATCAGGTCGGCCTTGACCGCGGCGGCCTCCTCGAGGATCTCATGATAGATGCCGCCCTGCCGCACCGCGGTCGAGATGCGCCGGGCGTCGATGCCCGATTCACGGGCGACGATGGCGAGCGCCTCCTCCGAGGTCTGTCGCTGCTGGGCATCGAAATCGGCGGGCACATATTCGGCCAGCATCACCGGGGTCATCGGCAATACGTTGAGAAGGCGCACCGTGCCATTCCAAGTTTGCGACAGCGTCGCCGCTGTGGCGAGCGCGGGTCGCGCCAGGTCGGTATCGGCGAGGTCAAGCGGCACGAGAATGGAGTTGAACATCTGCCCCTCCGTGTTGGCCATCAGCCTAGAGCCTATTCGGTTCTGATTTCAATGAGAACCGAATCGGCTCTAATCTTTTACGTTGACGCGTTTTGCGTGTGCGAAAGCGGTGTCCACCCTCGGATCAAGTCCAAGGCCATGCGTCGCTCGAAAACGCCTTGCCCAATTGCGCCGGCGCCCGCGAGAGTCAGTCGCCCGAAGTTTGCTTCAACAGTTTGGGGCTTACGAACAACGCCAGACGCCCGCGACGGAATGCCACGTCGGTCCAGTCGTCGATGCCAAAGTCGAAGACGGCAAGGCCGGAGGTCGGTAAATTGTCGGTGAGTGCTTTGCGGCCGGCGGGATCGCCTTTGCCGGCAAGCGCGTGCGCCAGTTCATGCATTCCCGGATTGTGCCCGACGAGCATCAGCCGTTGCGGATCGGCCGACGATGCGTCGCGGATGATTTCAAGGAGCTGCGATACTGCGGCGCCATAGAGTTCCGGCACCAGTTCGACCCGCGGCCCCGGAACCACCCCCTTCATCGCCTCCCAGGCGATTTCCCAGGTCTGGTAAGCCCGGACTGCGGGCGAAACCAGCACCAGATCGGGATATGGCGGATGCCGGCCGATCCAGCCTCCGATCTCGGCGGCATCATGGCGGCCGCGGTTGTCCAGCCGTCGGTCCTTATCGCGGCCGCTCGGCGCCTCGTGTTCGGTCTTGGCATGCCGCAGCAGCATCAAACGGCGCATGGACATCTCGATTCGGTTCAAGTCTCGTGGATTAATGTACAGACCGACGCTCAGGACAAGGTGACAAGCGCCAGATCGATCCGTAAGAAAACGATATGAGCGAAATTTCTACAGGGACGACCCGCGGACCGGACAACGGAGCGGCGCGCGAGCGCTCGCGGCTTTCGTTCGATCTGGACGTCGACATCTGCGTCGTGGGCGCAGGGCTCGCCGGCTTGACGGTTGCACTGGAGGCAGCGCGCCTTGGCGCCAGCGTCGCCGTGCTCGAAGGCCGGCACGTCGGCTGGGGCGCATCGGGCAATCAGCTCGGCACCGTCATGCCGGGCTACGGTCTTCCGATCAAGGACCTGATCGCGCGCGTCGGTTTGGAGGACGCGAGGGAAATCTGGGCGCTGTCGAAGGAGGGCGTCGAATATGTCCGGGCCAACGCGTCGGAACAATTGATTCCGGGGATTGCGCTCACCGAGGGCGCGCTTGAAGTCTCCAACGTCGATGCCGGCGATCGGCTGCTCAGCGAGTTGCAGATGCTGGCTGAGGATTTCGAAACGGAAGTCGAGGGATGGCAGATCGATCGCGTTCGCGACCACCTCAGGACCGATCGCTATTTCCATGGCGTGTATTTCCCGAGGGCGTTTCAGGTCGACGGCCGCAAATACGTCCATGGCCTGGCGGCGATGGCGAGGCGGGCGGGAGCGCGGATCTTCGAGGACACGCCGGTGGTCAGCATCGACGCATCCGGCATTCGCAAGCGTATCGTCACGCCCTCGGCGCGGTTGCGCGCCTCGCACATCGTGCTCGCGGGTAACGTCCATCTCGGCGCGCCCTCGCGGCGGTTGTCGGAGACGCTGCTGCCGGTCTGGCGCTACGCCGCGATCACCGCGCCGCTCGGCGAGCGTCTGGCCGACACGATCGCGTTCAAGGGATCGGTGACCGACACTGATGGCGTCGATCATTTCCGGATCGTGAACGGCGACCGCTTGATGTGGGCGAGCCCCGAAACAACCTGGGAGGCCCGCCCGGGTCGTTTCGCGTCAGCGATCGCGCGCCGGATCCGCACGGTCTTTCCCCGGCTCGGACGGGTCGATATCGCGGATATGTGGGGCGGGGCGATGGGCCAGACCGTGCATGGCATGCCGCAGATCGGCCAGTTGCGCCGCGGGCTGTGGGTGGCGAGCGGCTTCGGCCATCAGGGGTTGAACACGACGGCGATGGCCGGGCAATTGATCGCCCGCAGCATTCTCTGGGGCGACGAACGCTGGCGGCTGTTTTCGCCCTTCGAACTGGTATGGGCGGGGGGCGTGACCGGCCGGGTCGCCGGACAACTGATCGGGATGTGGGGACGCGGCAGTTCCGCCGCCGCCGGCGCACTGGCCCGCTACCGGGAGAGGGCGCGCACCCGGGAGAGCATACGCGATGCGCGTCTGGCCGAGGCAAACCGGCAGGCCGGAACCCGGCCACCGCGGCCCCGCCCGCCGCCGGGCCGGGCAATTCAGGGGCGGTCACCGGCGACGAACACTGCCGATGCCGAGGGACCCTCACCCTAACCCTCCCCCGCAAGCGGGAGAGGGAACACATTGCTTCGGGACGAGCGCCTTGCTTCACAATATGTCGAGGTGGCGGCCTGATACCTGGTAAATGGCACCTATCGAACCCGGAGGTCCGCTCCCTCTCCCGGAGGGCTGGGGTGGGGGTCTCACCGCGAACTCCAATGCCGCCGCCTCGCAACAAATTGAGAAATTTAAACCCGGATCGGTGTAACTTTCATCCCTGCGGCCCGTATTTGAGGGCGAACAACCCGCCTGTCCGCTTCGCACGGAGACCATCATGTTTGACCGCCGTATCCTGCTCGCGTCTACCGCTGGTTTGCTTGGCTTTGCAGCTCTCCGCTGGTTGCGAACCACGCCGGCAAAGGCGGCGGGAAAGTTCGAGATCGAAAAGACCGACGCGGAATGGCGCGCGCAACTTACCCCGCAGCAGTATGAAATCCTGCGCAAGGAAGGCACCGAGCGCCCGTGGTCGAGCCCGCTGCTCAAGGAACACCGCAAGGGCACCTTCGCCTGTGCCGGCTGCGATCTGCCACTGTTCTCCTCGGAGACGAAATTCGAGAGCGGCACCGGCTGGCCGAGTTTTTATCAGCCGCTCGACAGTGCCGTCGGTACGACCGAAGACCGCACATTCGGAATGTTGCGGACCGAGGTTCATTGCCGCCGCTGCGGCGGCCATCTCGGCCACGTCTTCGACGACGGGCCGAAGCCGACCGGCTTGCGCTATTGCATGGACGGCTACGCGCTGGTGTTCCATCCCGCCGCCCCGTCGGCGAGCTGAGCTTAAGCGCTTTGCTCTCGGCAATTGTTGCCCGCCCGGCAATTGTGCCCCGGTCCCCGGACGGGGGCATTTCTATTTAAGTACCTGAAATAACTCGATTCTCGTATCTGGCACGGCGATTGCGATGTCTCCCTCGATGACGGCCATGCGCGGCAATGCCCGCTGGCCGCCCGGATCGAAAGTGGAGACAACGTTATGGGTATCTTCGACGCGCTTAACACCTCGGTTGGCGGCCTGCAGGCTCAATCCTTCGCGTTGCAAAACATCTCCGGCAACATCGCGAATGCCTCGACCGTTGGCTACAAAGGCATCGGCACCAGTTTCGAGGATTTGATCCCGGACTCGCTGACGCCCAACAAGCAGGTGGCCGGCGGCGTGACCGCTTTCGCGCAAGCGACGATCACCACGCAAGGCACCGTCTCGGGCTCGACGGTTGCGACCAACATCGCGATCAACGGCGACGGCTTCTTCTCGGTGCAAAAGCCAAGCGGGATCACCGACAACGTGCCGACCTTCAACGGCGTCACCGACTATACGCGCCGCGGCGATTTCCAGGTCAACTCGAACGGCAACCTGGTCAATGGCGCCGGCTACTTCCTGATGGGCGTGACGGTCGATCCAAAAACCGGCAACCCGCTCGGAAACGTTCCGCTGGTCCTGCAATTTCAGAACAACTTCGTTCCGGCGCAGGCGACCACCACTATACAATATGCTGCGAACCTGCCGACCCAGCCGCAGACCCAGGCCAGCTCCACAGCGCTCCCCGGTACCATCACCGCGGCCGGCGGCATCAATCCCTCCGACTTCGCAACGAATCCGTTGCCGGTCGGCTCGCCGGCGCCGCCTGTTGACGCTTCCATCACCGGCACCGCCGTCAACAACCAGGCGACGCCGGCGGCCCCGATCTCCGCCAGTACGGTATTGTCCGGCACTGCACCAAGCAATTCGCTGGCCGTAGGGTTCGCTGCCGGCGACAGCATCACGGTCGACGGCACGACCATCAACTTCAAGGCTTCCGGAGCTACCGGCAACGACCTTAACATTACCGACAATGTGGGAGCGCTGCTCAACAAGATTTCAACGATCACTGGCGCTCAGGCCACCATCGCCACGGCAGCCGGCCCACCCCCAACCGCCCAGATCGTCATTCACACCGGCACCGTACAGGACCTGAGTATCACCGGCGGCACCGCCAACGCCACGAACGTCATCAAAGGGCTCGGCTTCGCCCCAGGGACGATCACGCAGGCGCGTGCGCCAGGCACCAATGTCGGCGCGGGTGTCGTTACCGCCAACGACGTGCAGACCTTCACCAATGAATCCATCAGCGGCGGCGCCGTGACGGCCTTCAACACCGCGGGAACGGCGGTGAACCTGCAATTGCGCTGGGCCAAGACCGACAGCGCTTCGCTCGGCGCCGGCCACCAGGATACCTGGAACCTGTTTTATCAGACCAACACCGGGGCTACGGGAACTCAGACGGATTGGGTCAATGTCGGCACGAATTTCATTTTCAATTCGAACGGTGCGTTGGCGTCCCCTGCCGGTTCGTCGGTCGCCATTCCCAATGTGTCGGTCAACGGGCAGGGGCTGGGCAACCTGGCTTTCAGCATCGGCTCCGGCGCGCTGACGCAGTTTGCAAGCTCGAGCGGGGCAGCGACTGTCGGCCAGATCACACAGAACGGCTTTGCCGCGGGCCAGCTTCAATCGGTGGCCATCAACAACAGCGGCCTCGTGGTCGGAACATTCTCCAACGGGCAGAACATCGATCTCGCCTCGATCACGCTGTCGCATTTCAACGGCACGAACTTCCTGAAGGCAATCGATGGCGGCGCCTATTCGGTCACCAATCAGTCTGGCCCCGCGATCCTCGGCGCGTCGGGATCGATCTCAGGTTCGTCGCTCGAAGGCTCGAACACCGACATCGCCGATGAATTCACCAAGCTGATTGTGACGCAACAGGCCTATTCGGCAAACACCAAGGTGATCACCACCGCCAACGACATGGTTCGGGATCTGCTGAACGTGCTGCGCTGATAGTTTGGAAAGAGTCGGTGTGATCTAATTCAAGGCGGGCAATAAAGATGGGTTTGAGTTCAGCCCTTGCCAGTGCGATGTCCGGCTTGCGCGCCAACCAGGCCGCGCTCTCGATCACGTCGTCGAACGTCGCCAACGCCAATACGCCTGGCTACATCGCCGAGCGTGCCAACCAGATCGAGGTGCCAAGCGGCGGTCCTGGCTCGTCGGCTCAGTTCATCGGCGTCAACCGTGAGCTGGATCTGTTTATCCAGGGCCAGCTGCGCACCGAAACCTCAGGCGCCGGCTTCGCCAACCAGACCTCGAATATCCTGGGCCAGCTGCAAAGCCTCTATGGGACGCCCGGAAGCACCGGAACGCTGGAGACCGCGTTCAACAATTTTACGACGGCGTTGCAGGCGCTTTCCACGAGCTCGAGCGGTCTGTCCGCGCAGACCACGGCGCTGGCGTCGGGCCAGGCGCTGGCGCAGCAGCTCAATTCAACGTCACAAGGCATCCAGACGTTGCGCTCGAATGCCGAGCAGGATATCGGCACTTCGGTGAACCAGGCCAATACTGATTTGAATCAGATTGCGGCCATCAACACCAAGCTTCAGGGATTGAGTCCGACCGATCCCACTGCCGCGTCGCTGGAGGATCAACGCGACAATGCCATCAACGATCTGTCGAAGCTGGTGGATGTAAAGGTCACGACCGACAGCTCCAACCAGGCCAATATCTTTACCACCACAGGCATTCAGCTTGTCGGTGGAGGCTTGGCTTCGAAATTCAACTTTGCGTCTGCGGGAACGCTGACGCCGAATTCGCTGTATAATAGCAATCCCGGAAAATCCGGCGTCGGATCATTAACGATCCAGCTTCCCAATGGCGCCAATCTCGACGTCGTCGCCAACAAGGTGATTAGTTCGGGGCAGATTGCCGCCGACCTGCAATTGCGCGACCAGACGCTGGTGCAGGCGCAAACCCAGGTCGACCAGCTCGCCGCAACGCTTTCAAGTTCGCTTTCGGATCAGACCACGCCGGGCACGGCGGTAACCATAGGCACGCAGTCGGGATTCAATCTCAATCTGGCCAATCTGCAACCCGGCAACAGCATCAACCTGACCTACACGAACAATGGCGTCCAGCAGCAGGTGCAGATCGTTCGCGTGGATGATCCAAACGCCTTGCCGCTGCCTAGCCCGCCAGGCGTTAGCCCGCAGGTGATCGGAGTGAACTTCACCGGCGGAATAAATTCCGTGGTGACGCAATTGAACGCGGCGCTCGGCCCGAACAATCTGCAATTTTCAAATCCTTCCGGCAACACGCTGCAGGTGGTCAACGCGACCACAGGGGCGACGGTCAATGCGGCGTCCGTGACGTCAACAGTCACGTCGCTGACCAGCGGCAGCCCGCAACTGCCGTTGTTCGTCGATGCTGGCACGCCCTATACCGGCGCAATCACCGGCAGCGGCTCGCAATTGACCGGTTTTGCCGGCCGCATCACGGTCAATTCGGCACTGCTCAACAGTCCATCGAACCTCACGGTCTTCTCTACCTCGCCGCCGACGGCGGTCGGCGACACCACGCGTTCGGACTTTATTTTTTCGCAATTGACCACGGGCACCTTCACCTACTCGCCGAAAACCGGACTGGGTTCCGCCACGGCGCCGTTCAACGGCACGATCGGCAACTACGTGCAGCAGTTCCTGAGCCAGCAGGCCAGCGCGGCCACCTCGGCGACACAGCTGCAGCAGGGTCAGAGCGTCGTGGTCAGCACCTTGCAGCAGAAATTCGATTCCACGTCCAAGGTCAGCATCGACAATGAGATGTCGAACCTGATCGCGTTGCAGAATTCCTATGCCGCCAATGCCCACGTGATGTCGGTCGTTCAAAGCATGATGACGGCCTTGTTGCAGATTCAATTGTAAGGCGACGCAGATGGCGATCAATTCTATCATAGGCCCCGGTGGTTCGCTGTTCGGCCAGGCGGTGCAGAATCTCAACACCCAGCTCACGACCCTGTCGACGCAGCTCGCGACCGGGGAGAAATCGAGCACCTATTCCGGCATGGGCGTCGGCGAGGGCTTTGCCATTGCCGCACGCTCGCAGCTAGCGAGCATTTCGGCGTTCACCGATACCATCACCAATGTCAATACCACGATCAACGTCGCCAATACCGCGCTGCAGTCGCTCTCGAAGATCAGCGGGCAGGTGCAGAGCGATGCGGCCTCAACGCCGCAGAACCTCAACAGCAATGGACAAACCATCGCGCAGCTGAACGCGCAGAGCGAGCTGACTTCGCTGGTGGGAATTCTCAACACCCAGGCAGGCGACCGCTTCATATTCTCCGGCAGCGCAATCAACACGCCGTCGGTTGCTTCGGCCGACAACATTCTGAACGGCAATGGCACCCAGGCGGGTTTGAAGCAGGTAATTGCCGAGCGGGCGCAGGCGGACGGCACCACCGGCCTTGGCCGGCTGTTGATCACGGGGCCGACCGTGCCGGCCCCGACGACGGTTTCGGTCGCCGAGGATGTCGCCGGTTCGCCGTTCGGCCTGAAATTGAGTTCGGTTTCGTCGTCGCTGACCGGTGCGACGCTGACCGGTCCGTCCGGCTCGCCGGCGGGGGTTTCGATCAGCCTTGGCGTGACCAATCCCAACCCTGGCGATCAGGTGAGCCTCACCTTCAATCTGCCGGACGGCACCACCGCTTCCGTCCAGTTGACGGCGTCGAGCGCGACGCCGCCGCCCACCGGCAGCTTTGCCATCGGCGCGACACCGGCGTTGACGGCTTCAAATCTGAACGCGGCGTTGAACACCGCGATCGGGAAGCTTGCCAATACGACGCTGGTGGCGGCTTCCGCGGTTGCCGCGGGAAACAACTTCTTCGATCCCTCGGGAACGGCTACCGGAAGCGTGGTCAACAACAAGGCTGCACCTCCGGCGCCGATCACCGGCGCGACCGCCTTGTCCGGCGCTGCGGGCACGGATTCGCTCGCCGCCAATTTCGCGGCCGGCAACACCATCACCGTCAATGGCACGCCGATCACGTTCGTCGCCTCCGGCGCAACCGGCAACCAGCTCAATGTCACCGACAGTGTCCAGACGCTATTGTCCAAGATCGACTCGATCACGGGCACTTCGACGCCCTCGACCATCAGCGGCGGCGTGATCACGCTGCACACCGACAACGCCGCGAGCTTGTCGGTCACGAGTTCGAACGCGCCTGCACTTGCAGCGCTCGGCTTCGGCCCGGCCGTGACCGCGACCTTGCCGCCACTGCGGGTCTCGGGCTCGCCGTTGAGTACGGCGACCTCGCTGGTCAACGGCTCGGCCAACACCGTGTCCTGGTATACCGGCAATTCCGGAACAGGCTCGGCGCGGGCGTCGTCGACGGCCCGGATCGATTCATCGATATCGGTTCAATATGGGGCGCAGGCCAACGAGCAGGCGATCCGCACGGCGCTCGAGGGGATCGCGGTCTTTGCCGCCGTAACGACGTCGCCGACGGGGACCAATTCGGCCGCGCAGGTCTCAGCCCTCAGCCTGCGCACAGCGACCAACCTTACCCCGCAGCCCGGTCAGCAGATCATCTCGGACATTCAGACCGATTTTGCCGCCGCCCAGAACACCATGAAGGCGGCGAGCGCCCGGCAATCCCAGACCCAGACCATGCTGCAGAATATCGTCGATCAGACCGAGACCGTTTCGACGCAGCAGGTGGCCAGCGAGATTCTGGCGCTGCAGACAACCCTGCAGGCATCTTACCAGACCACCTCGATGCTGGCCGGGTTGACGCTGACCAAGTTCCTGCTGCCTGGCGGTTAAGCCGCGCCATGCCGGGGGCGGAGAGGGGTGATCCCGCGCCGCGTGCGAAATAAAGGTTTCGTTAACCATACGTCTTTACTTCTTGGAAAGCGGAGCTGACGCCGTGTTGGCTGCCATTGGAGTCGTTGTCTCGCACCGGCAACCGACGACGGCTTGGGCTTGGGATCTTGGCAATGCTTAATGGTGGCGTTCGATTCCAGGTGGCCGAGAAGGCGGACTTTCGAGATCCATCCCGTTCTGCTTCCGCCATGGCCGAGCTGTTCGCGCCGCTGGATCGACTGCTCAGCGCCGGCGGCGACCCGCGGCTGACCATCAATCCGGCAAGCGGGCTCAATGAATATGGCTGCCAGCCATTTCCCTGTCCGGACACACTGAGCTTTTCCTCAAGCACGGCGTCATCGATATCGCAGCGCGCCTACGATCGCGCGCGAGATGCGCGGGACGCGCTGATGCAGTCCGCCATCGCGGTCGGCATCGAAGCCGCCTTCGACGCACGCCTCGAGGCGATGCGGGATGAATTGAAGGCTTGTCTCGGCCTTTCCCGCACCCGTGCCGATGTCGTGTTTTCTCCGTCAGGCACGGACTCACAGCTTCAGGCGCTGTTTCTCACGCGGGCGCTGCTCGGCCCGGCTTTGACGACGGTCATCGTGGCGGCCGATCAGACCGGAAGTGGAACCACCCATACCGCGCGCGGATATCATTTCAGTGCCGCGACAGCGAGCGGAAACCGGGTTCGAAAGGGAGAGCCCATCGCGGGGCTCGCGCAGTCGGTCGACAGCGTCGCGCTGCGGCTGTTCGATGAGGCAGGCGAGGTGCGTCCGCAAGCGGCAAGCGATTCCCAGGTTTTCGGCGCGGTCGAAAGGTCGGTCGCAAACGGAAGCAACGTACTGCTTCAAGTCATGGATTCCTCGAAGTTCGGCTGGCGGGCGCCGAGCGACCGGTGCCTCGACGAGATCGCGGCGCGCTGGCCCGGTCGGGTCCAGGTCGTCGTCGACGCCTGCCAGATGCGTCTCGGCCGTGCGCGCCTGCGGAAATATCTCGATCGGGGATATATGGTCCTCATCACCGGCTCGAAGTTCTTCACCGGCCCACCCTTCAGTGGCGCGCTGCTGGTGCCCTCGGCTCTTGCCGGGGATATCGATGCGACCACCGACATCGCCTCCGGGCTTCTCGAATATAACGGCCGCAGCGACTGGCCGGGAAACTGGCCGAACCTGCGGTCGCGTTTCCCGATCAGGATCAACTTCGGCCAGTGGCTTCGGTGGGAAGCGGCGCTCGAGGAAATCGGGGCGTATCATCGTGTGCCCGACAAATTTCGCCTGATGGCGCTGACGACCTTCGGCGAGGGCGTGGAGCGGATCATCGCGTCCTCGCCGTCGCTGCGTCTGCTGCCGCCGCAGCAAAGAGCAGATGATACCGGCGCCGACGATGAAGAGCTGGCGCAGCGGACGATCTTTCCGTTCGTGATCCGGCACGGGAGTGGTGTCCGTTCCCTGGAAGACTGCAGGGCGCTATACCGCGCGCTCGCCCGCGGCGCGGAAAATGCCGCCTCGGCGGAGGATCATCCGCAGAACGCCGCGAAGCCTTGCCTGATCGGCCAGCCCGTCGCATTGGGATGCGACCAGAAGCATCCGACAGCGGCCCTTCGCATCAGCGCGAGCGCGCGCCTCGTCTCGGAAGCGTGGTCAGACGACGAAGATGTGGCGCGCGCGAATTTGCAGCGCGCGCTTGACCATGTGGGCAGCGCGGTTGCGAAGCTCGAGAAGTTGCTCGCGCACATGGACGGCGCGGAATTGACGGGGGTTTCCCATGGAGCTTGACGGAACGGCGGCTGGCCTTGCTCGCTATCCGAGCGCGGAGCGAATCGGTTTCGCCAGATTGACGACGATGGCGTTCGAGGGCGCCGATCTTCGCCCATTGCGCGACGAACTGATTTCGAAGCTCGCCGCCGGCACCGCGGGAGCGGGCGAGGGGCTCGATCTGTCGCTGATCACGCAGCTTTTGGGCGACAGGCAGACGGGAATTGCGATCCAGGCCGAAGTGCTCGCCTTTCATCAATTGTACCGGTCGCCCTGTTCGTCGGAAAAACCGAAATTGCGGGTTCTTGCGCTCGCGGCCGCCATCGACATGGGTGGCAACACGCCGATCGAGTTCCTGCTGGAAAATTCCGGGATCGAGCTGCAGACGCTCTACGTCGTCGCCGGAGTGGAATTGCCGGTACCGCTGCCCGAGCACGACGTTGCGATCGTGATCGCTTCCGATTCAGAGGAATGCCTCGAAGCTCTGCGCAAGATCGACTGCATGGCGTCGCGCTGGCCGCGGCCGCTTCTCAATCCGCCGCGCCTTGTCCGCAATCTCGATCGCGACAAGCTGCATCGGCTGCTTCGCGGCATCGAGGGACTGGATATTCCTGCCACCGCTTGTGTGATGCGCGCGCAATTGTCTGACATGGCCCGGTCGAATGCAGGTTTTGCCGACGTCGCGGCCGAGTTGCGATTTCCGATCATCATTCGGCCACGCGGCTCGCACGCGGGTGTGGGGCTCGCCAGGGTCGGCGATGGCGCCATGGTCGAGCGATATCTGGCCGACCGGCCGGAGCAGGAATTCTTCGTCGCACCCTTTGTCGACTATGCCGGCGAAGACGGCCTGTTTCGCAAATACCGGATTGTATTCGTCGATGGCCGGCCCTATGCCTGCCACATGGCAATCGCCGACCGCTGGGATATCTGGTACCTCAACGCCGGCATGACCCACAATGCGGAGAAGCGCCTCGAAGAGGAAAGCTTCATGCGCGATTTCGACCGCGATTTTGCCGCCCGCCACAAGGGCGCGCTCGCCGCGCTCGTCGAGCGGGTCGGTCTCGACTATTTCACCATCGACTGCGCGGAGAACAAGAACGGCGAGTTGCTGATATTCGAGGCCGACAACACCGCGGTCGTCCACAACATGGATTCCCCTGAGGTGTTTCCCTACAAGCCTCCGCAGATGCGCAGGATCTTCGAAGCCTTCGCGGCAATGCTGCATCGTCACGCCCGGATTGACCGGGAGCACGCGGCATAGCGAGACGCAACCTGACGACTTATGCCACGGCCCTGTCGCGGCTCGACAGCAACAGGCGTCGGATGTCGGCTGCGGATATTGCCGGACTGAACAGGTAGCCTTGCATTTCCGTGCAGCCGAGCGCTCGCAGCAATTCGCGCTGCTGCAACGTCTCCACGCCCTCCGCTATTGTCTTCATGTGGCGCGCCGCGGCGATATTCACCACGGCCTGCACGATGCAGGAGGATCCGTCGGGTTCTGCGATGTCGTTGACGAAGCAGCGGTCTATCTTGATCTTGTCGAACGGGAAACGTTGCAGATAGCTCAGCGAGGAATAGCCGGTGCCGAAGTCGTCCAGCGCGATCCGTACGCCGACGGCCCGAAGCTGATGCAGAATGGCGAGCGCGGCCTCGTCATCGCGAATCAGGACCGCCTCGGTGATCTCCAATTCCAGTCGACTCGCCGGAAGTCCCGACGCTGACAGAGCGGCCACGATCTTCAATGCCAGCGTCCCGCTCTTGAACTGAACAGGCGATACGTTGACGGCGAGCTTGATGTCCTCAGGCCATGTCATGGCCTCCGCACAGGCCGTGGTCAGCACCCATTCGCCGAGCTGGTTGATGAGCCCGGACTCTTCCGCGATCGGAATGAATTCGGCCGGCGAGATCATGCCGCGCTCGGGATGACGCCAGCGCACCAGCGCTTCGCATCCGGTGATGGTGTCGTCCCGAAGGTTGACACAGGGCTGATAGTAAACCTCGAACGCGCCGTCGGCGATCGCCTGGCGCAGATCCATTTCCAGGAGCCGGCGTGCTTTGACCCGCGCGTCCATTTCGGGTTCAAAGAAACGCCAGGTCCGGCGCCCGGCCGATTTGGCCGCATACATCGCCAGGTCGGCGTTCTTCAGAATCTGCTCGAGGTCAGTTCCGTGCCGGGGAGCAAGCGCAATGCCGATGCTGGCATCGGTGGCGACCTGGTGGCCGAGACATTCCAAGGGAGTCCGGATTGCGTTCAGAGCTCGGGTGACGAGGTCGCAGACATCAGCCTCGGTCTTGACGGCGGTGCGGACGATGGCGAATTCATCTCCTCCGAGCCGGGCGACGAATTCGCAGGCGTTTGCGCAGCGCTTTAAATTCAGGGCCACGGATTTCAGCAATTCATCGCCGACCAGATGCCCGAGCGTGTCGTTGACGTTTTTGAATTCATCGACGTCGATATACAGAACCGCCAACTGCTCGCCTGGAGCAACGCGAGCCAGCGCCTCCCTGAGACGGTCATGAAACAACGCGCGGTTCGGCAGATCAGTCAGCGCATCATAATGCGCAAGATGTGCGATCCTCTCCTGGGCGCGGCGGCGCTCAGTGATATCCTCGTGCGTAGTGACCCATCCACCACTCACTACCGGCTGGTTGACGATCAGTATCGAACGTCCGTCGGAAGTCTCCACCACATTGTGGGTAACCTTTCCCATCGCGACGTTACGCAAGACGGTGGAATAAAACTCATCGACGTTACCTTTGAAAGACCCGGTTTGCTTCCGATGCATGACGAGATCGCGAAAACTGAGGCCGGGCCTTACGATGTCAGGCGATAGTCCATACATCCCTATGTAGCGCTGGTTGCAGACGATCAGCCGCTCCGATGAATCGTACAACACCAGCCCTTGCGTCATGTTGTTGATGGCGATGTCAAAACGGATATTTTGCGCCTGCAGGTCTTGTTCTCTCGCCTTTAGTTCGGCCGTGCGCCTGGCGACGAGTTGCTCGAGGTTGCGATTGATCGCGTCTATTTCTTCGATCATCAACGACATTGACCGGTCGGTGCGGCGACGATCGCGATCAAATTCGTCATAAGCGCCGCCGACCAGCGCCGCGAGCTGGTCGATATCGACCGCGCCGGTGGCATCGGTCGCCTTTGCGATCTGCTTGGCGATCAGGCGATGCACGATTATGCCTCAACCTCGGCGAACGAGGTGACGGTCATGGTCTGGTTATGAAGTTCACAGATTCCGGATTTGGCGTGCGGCGAAATCTCGCCGTAGGAGTAGAAGCCTAGCCGGAGCGTGTCGGTTCCGAGCTCAGCGCCCGCGGCCTCGGTCTCGTCGGAGGTGCGTTGTCCCATCAGCAGTCGCCGGCCGATGCAGCTTACGAGAATTGAGAACTGGCGGTCCGCTTTCGCCGCATTAAGGCCAATGCGGGCCTGACGTGCGGCGTCCGCGGCGCCTTCCGCCAGGCGGTCGAAATTCCCTCGCATCAATTGCGCGGTCCATCCCTGCGGGACATCGCCGGCAAACGTCATTGACCGGGATTCGTGATCTACCGCCAGGACAGTTCGCACCACTGAAGAATCGGGCTGCTCGGGATCGTGGACCTCGATCGGGAATAGCAATGCCGAGCCCGGCAGGCCCTTCGAATCTTCAGGGCCCAGATAGCGCTCGTAGAGATCGAGGGCGGGCTCGCCGTCAAGTTCGAACAGGACATTTCCGGCCGACCTGGTTACCTGCCGGCGCGGTCCGAATAAGTCCCAACCGCCGGCGCTGCCGTGCCCGATTTTGATGGCGCTGCCGTAGAAGCCGACACCGACCACCATGCGCGCCCGCGGAATGCAGTCGCCTCCGACCAGGGTTTCAGCGAAGTTGGCGCCGTCGCCAGCCAGCCCGCCGGTCAGCGGAATACCGGGTCCGATCGCGGCGACGAGCCCGTTGACGAGTTCGCTGCCGTTGACGTTCAAACCGTCAGATAGCAGAAACACGCCAGCCAGATCGTCTGCGCTCAGGGCTCGCCCGATAGCTTCGCCGCAGCGTCGCGATTGCTGCGCATCGGTGATGTCCTGGTGGACCAGCCGGAGCTCTGTTGAGTGAAAGCTGATCGCTGCTGCGACGATTTCCTCATCGCTCACATCGTCGTTGTTGATCTGTCCGCCGGTGCTGCAGCCCAAGATGTGGGCCGCCGGAAACATCTCGCGAAGCTCGCGATAGCGCGCGCCACAAGCCAGCATTTCACGCGCACCGAAATAGAAGACAACCGAGACCTTCTCAGGTTCGGCCGCGATCGGAGTCCAACCGGCCTGCGGATTCCATGTGATCTGCTGGGGCTGCATATGCTTGTGCTCCGATTAACCCCCCAAAGTTGTGCCCGATCTGCCTTACCCGTCTTCACCTGAAGAGTTCGTTAGACCAGGCGGCAATTCAGCGCGGGCAAGCACGATTCAATTGCTATACTTGACGCTTTCCTAACGCCCCTTGTGGATCGCTTTGTCGGGCCAAGGCGCGATTTATGAGGCTTGTCTCGATGCGCGCAATTTTTCGTTTGATAAATTAAGCGGAAAACCCAACACTCGCCGCCACAGCGCAAATAAGAAAAGGACGGGAGAAAATGGCTGAGGCGGTCGAACAGGACGGTATGCTCATTGAATGGGACGTCGGGATCGTGATGGACGACGGCGCGGTGGTGCGGGCCGACGTGTTCCGGCCGAAGGCGGCAGGGAAATGGCCGGTTCTCTTGACCTACGGCCCTTACGCCAAGGGGCTCGCCTTTCAGAAGGGCTATCCGAGCGCCTGGCAGGCCATGATCGCAAATCACCCGGACGTGGCCTACGGATCGACCAACAAATATCAGAACTGGGAAGTGGTCGACCCCGAAAAATGGGTACCCCACGGCTATGTCTGCGTGCGCGTCGACTCGCGCGGCACAGGGCGCTCGCCCGGCTTTGTCGACCATTTCTCGCCGCGGGAGACACGGGATTTTTATCAATGCATCGAATGGGCCGGTGTCCAGTCCTGGTCGAACGGCAAGGTCGGCCTCAACGGCATTTCCTATTACGCCATCAACCAGTGGCAGGTGGCGTCGCTGCAGCCGCCGCACCTGAAGGCGATGTGTATCTGGGAGGGTGCGGCCGACTGGTACCGCGACATGACGCACCATGGCGGGATTCTTTCGACGTTCTGGGCCAACTGGTACGACATGCAGGTCAAGACCGTGCAGTTCGGGCTCGGGGAGAGGGGGCCCCGCAGCGTCGTGACCGGCGCCCTGGTATCCGGCGACGAAACCATGTCGGACGAAGAACTGGCGCGCAACCGATCGAGCTTCGGCGACGATATTCTCGCCCATCCCCTCGACGATGATTACCACAAGGCGCGCTCGCCGAACTGGGACAAGGTCACGGTGCCGTTTTTGTCGGCGGCAAATTGGGGAGGCCAGGGTCTGCACCCGCGGGGAAATTTTGAGGGCTTTGTCCGCGCTGCGTCAAAGGAGAAGTGGCTGGAATGCCATGGCCTCGAGCATTGGACGCATTTTTACACCGACTACGGGCGCGAACTGCAAAAGCGATTCTTCGACTTTTATCTCAAGGGCGAAGCCAATGGCTGGGATGGGCAGCCGAAGGTGCAGCTCCAGGTCCGCCAAATCGATGGTTTCGTCGAGCGGCAAGAGGCCGACTGGCCGTTGCCCTCGACGGCCTGGACCAAATTCTACCTCGATCCCAGGGATCAAACGCTTTCCCTGCTGCCGCCCGCCGAAGAGAAAGAGATCAGCTTTGCGGCGATGGGCGATGGACTGACGTTCATGTCGCAGCCCCTGACGGAAGACACCGAAATCACCGGTCCGCTCGCGGCGAATTTGCGAATCTCCTCCAGCACCGAGGACGCCGATATCTTCGTTGTGTTCCGCGTCTTTAGCGCCGATATGCGCGAGGTGACCTTTGTGGGCGCGATCGATCCGCACACGCCGATCGCGCAAGGCTGGCTGCGCGCCTCGCACCGCAAACTCGATGAAACCCTGTCCCGGCCATATCGTCCCTATCACTCCCATGACGAGGTGCAGCGGTTGCAGCCGGGCAAGCCGGTTGATCTGGCCATCGAAATATGGCCGACTTCGATCGTCGTGCCCGAGGGATATCGTATTGCGTTGAGCGTTCGCGGAAGGGATTATGCGTGGCAGGCCACCACGGGTGCGAAACTCTCCAATTTCAAGAACGAACTATTGGGATGCGGACCATTCCTGCACGATGATCCGCGCGACCGGCCACCGAGGCTTTTCGCGGGAACGACCACGCTCCATATCGACCAAAGTGGCAGTTGCAACGTTATGGTTCCGGTTGTCAGAAGTCACTAAGACAAATCAAGACAACCCGGTCGATCGGGACCAAAATAGATAACAGGGAGGAATTATGAGAATTTCACGCCGGGATTTTGTGTCGGGCGCCGCGGGAATTGGCCTGTCGAGCGTCATTGCTCCCTTTGGGGCGCGTGCCGCCGACGGTCCGATCCGCATCGGGCTTTTGACGGTCAAGACCGGAGCGCTCGCTTCCGGCGGCATCGATATGGAGCGCGCGCTCATCATGTATCTGAAAGAGCGCGATTACATGATGGCAGGCCGCAAGGTCGAGCTGGTGACGGGGGATACCGCAGGTGTTCCGGCGACCGCGCGCAGCAAGACCCAGGAAATGGTCGAGAAGAACGATGTGCATTGTCTGATCGGACCGCTGGCGGCGTTCGAGGCATTGGCGATCGACGACTATATCCGCCAGAACAGGATTCCCACGCTTTCGGTTGCGGCCGCAGAGGACATGACCCAGCGCAGCCCCAATCCATGGTTCGTCCGCGCCACCTCCACTTCCTCCCAATGCGCGCATCCGCTGGGCGAATATGCGGCCAAGGAACTGAAATTCAAGAAGATGATCACGATCGCCGACGATATCGCCTATGGCCAGGAAATGTGCGCCGGCTTTCAGCGGGTCTTTGAGGACAATGGCGGTCAGATCGTCCAAAAGCTGTTTCCGCCGCTTACTGTGCCAGACTACGGCAGCTACGTGGCGCAATTGAAGAATGCGGACGCGATCTTCCTGGGCTTCGCGGGTTCGAACGGTTTTCGGTTCCTGCGGCAATTCGTGGACTACGGTCTGAAAGACAAGATGCAGGTGATTGGTGGAATGACCGCGCTCGACGAAGCGGTGCTGCGCAATATGGGTGACGAAGCGCTCGGTATTGTCACCACCTGCTGGTATTCGGCCGAGCTCGACGCCAGGCCGAACCAGACCTTCGCGCCGGCTTTCCGAAAGGAGTTCAAATACGATCCGGGATTTTATGCGGCGAGCACTTACGTCAACGGCGCGGTCCTTGAAGCCGCAGTCAAGGCCGTCAACGGAAAGGTCGAAGACCGGCCGGCCTTCATGGCGGCACTTCGCGCCACCAATGTTGAAACGGCGCGGGGGCCCGTCAGGTTCGACGACCTGGGCAATGTTGTCGGCAACGTTTACCTGCGAAAGGTGACGCGGAAAGACGGACGGCTGGTCAATTCGGTGTTCAAGACCTATCCCGACGTCAGTCAGTTCTGGACTTACGGCAAGCAAGCTTTCCTCGCCAACCCGGTTTATTCGCGCGACTTCCCGCCGGCGAAATATCTCGAGAAGTAGAGCCCCGCGGGCTCGACCGCGCGAATTCTTGATTGGCCCCGCCCCGTTGATCTCAATCGGGGCGGGGCGTTTCGCCACCGGTTGATCGGCCGCGCAGCCCCCGCGGTCCTTTACTGCATGCCGGCCAGCGTCAAATCGATGAACGACCGATCGGACCGGGAAATGGTAACCTGCCAAGCAGCGGTTGATTCGAAAGCGGTCTGCCGAACCGGCGTTTCCCGGGTGTGGTGTTCCGGCTTTCGGAACGGTCCGAGCAACGGAGAAATGGCAGTTGTCGGCGAAGTGGAAAAATGCCGCCGTGCCGAACCTGTCTCGCTTGCAGCGCCAGGCCTGCAATTCGTTTCAGCAAGGCCATCTCGACAGGGCCGAAAGGCTGTGCGCCGGGATTCTGGAATACCGGCCTGACGATTTCGATGCTCTGCATCTGCTTGGCCTTCTCAACCTGCAGCGCCGTCGCCCGGGCGATGCGCTGCGCTTCCTGTCGCAGGCGCTGAAGGTCAATTCCGGCTCCGCGGATGCGTTGTCCAATCTCGGACTGGCGCTTCATGCGGCCGGACGTTTCGAAGAGGCCGTCGCAAGCTATCGCAACGCGCTCCGGCTTGCGCCGGACCATCCGGAAATCCTCTACAATCTCGGCAACGCCTGTCTTGAACTTGGCGGCGTTGATGATGCGCTTGCGAGCTATGGTGACGTGCTGGCGAAAAACCCTGGTCATGTCGGCGCGCTCGTCAACCGAGGCAATGCGCTCCTGCGGCTCAACCGGCCCACCGAGGCGCTTGCGAGCTACGGCAAGGCGGATGCGGCAATGCCGCATCACCCGCAGATCCTGACCAATCGCGGTCATGCGCTTCGCCGCCTCGATCGGCCGCTTGAGGCGCTTGCCGACTTCGAGGCCGCGCTCGTGGCGGGAGGCGAATTTCCTGAAGCCCATTTCGAGGCCGCCATGACGCGGCTGACGCTGGGCGATTTCGATGCCGGCTGGAAGGAATATGAATGGCGCTGGAAGACTGCTGCGTTCGCCTCGCAGCGCCGGTCGATGCAGGCGCCGCTATGGCTGGGCGAGCGGCCTGTTTCCGGCAAGACGATTCTGCTGCACGCCGAGCAGGGGTTTGGCGACACCATCCAGTTCATCCGCTATGCGCCGCTGCTTGCCGGCCGTGGCGCGAAGGTCGTCTGCGAAGTTCAACCGGAATTGCAGCCCTTGTTGTCGCAGTTCGACGACGTCGACATCATTGCCGAAGGCGAGCCGCTTCCTGCATTCGAGCTTCACTGTCCCTTGCTTAGTCTTCCGCTCGCCTTCGCAACGCAGCCGCAGACGATCCCGGCGCCCGTTCCATATCTCGCGGCTCCCGTGGAGCGCCTGGCATATTGGCGTGATCGTCTGCCTGGAGGTCCGCCGCGCGCCGGATTTGTCTGGTCCGGCTCGCCGTCGCACAAGAATGACAGCAACCGGTCGATCCCGCTCGCTCGGCTCGCCGCGTTATTCGAGAGTTCGCCGGTGCACTGCTTCAGTCTCCAGACCGAGCTGCGCGACGCCGATCGCGAGGTGTTGCGCCGGCTGCCGAATCTTGTCGATCTTGGCGGCGAGTTTCGCGATTTCGCCGATACCGCGGCCGCCATCTCGTTGCTCGATGTCGTCATCTCCGTCGACACCGCGGTGGCGCATCTGGCCGGTGCGTTGGGCAGGCCGGTCGTGATCCTTCTTCCCTTTGCGGCCGATTTTCGCTGGATGCGAGATCGCGATGACACCCCGTGGTATCCGACCGCAAGGCTGTTCCGGCAGCCGGCGTTCGGCGACTGGGACGGCGTCATCGCTCGCCTGCGCGACGAATTGCGGCAGTTGGGCCGGCCCGGCATGGCCGGGCAGGGAGCCTGGCCGCTGTTAGGATTTCGTTAACGACGTCTGTTTACTGATTGGTGACAATTGCAGACGACCTTCGTCGGAGCCCTTCATGACCGAGCAATTTCACCTTGTGGTGGCCACACCCTGCTTCGGTGGACAGGTCTCCAGCATCTATGCCAGCTCCATCTTCCAGTTGCAGCGCGCGGTGCGCTCCATGTCCAACATGGACCTGAAGATCGAGCTGCGCGATGGCGATGCGCTGATCACGCGTGCGCGCGCCAATCTGATGACGCTGTTTCTCGACGACCCCGCGGCAACCCACCTGCTTTTCGTGGATGCCGATATCGGCTTTACGCCCGATCAGGTGTTTCGGCTGATCGAATCCGGCGCCGACGTGGTCGCCGGCGTCTATCCCATCAAGCGCGTCAACTGGGACAAGGCGAGGCGCGCCATCGAAGGCAAACGGCCGAACGTGGCGGCCGCCGCGCTCGACTACGTGCTGGAGATCAACGACCCCGATCATGTCGCGATCGTGAATGGCTTTACGCGGGTGCGCTACGCCGGCACCGGATTTCTGATGATCCGCCGCCACGTGTTCGAGAAGATGTGCGCGCATCCCGCTTACGCTTCGCTGCAATTCTTTCGCGAACATTCCCTCGACAAGCTGGCGGGAAGTCCGAACCGGTTTGCGCTGTTCGAATGCATGATCGATCCGGCGACCGGCACCTATCTCAGCGAAGATTTCGCATTTTGCAAACGCTGGACCGATATCGGCGGCGAAATCTGGGCCGACCTCGAAAGCCGGCTCGACCATGTCGGTCCGTCGGTATTCCATGGCGAGATTTCGTCGCAGCTTGCCGCGCCGGCGCTTGCGACCGATGCGGCGTGAGATGTCGGTCGCTCCCGCCGAGCGGACCGGTTCACCTTGTGCAGAGCGCATCGGACTTGCCAGGCTGACGAAGATGGCGGCCGGCGGAATCGATCTTCGCCCGCTGTGGCGGGAATTGATCGCCAAACTGGTCGACGGCACCCTCGAAGCGGGCGAGGGGCTCGATCTATCCGTGATCGCGCAGTTGCTGGGCGACAAACAGGCAGGTCTGGCGATTCAGCGCGAGATCCTTGCATCGCAACGGTTGTTCCGTTCACCATGCGCCGTGCTGAATCCGGGCTTGCGCGTTCTTGCACTGGCGGCTGCGACCGACATCGGCAGCAACATGCCGATCGAGTTCCTGCTGGAGGACAGCGGCATCGAGCTGACGACCCTCTACGTGACTTCGGAAGCCGAATTACCCCAACCGTTGCCGGAGCATGACATCGCCATCGTGGTGGCATCGGATTCCGAAGACTGCCGCGATGCGTTGCGCAAGATCGGCCAAATGATGCAGCAGTGGCCGCGACCGCTTCTTAATCCGCCGCACCTCGTCTCGAAACTGGATCGCGACAAGCTTCACGGTCTGCTTGCGGGAATAGATGGCCTCGAGATTCCCGCCACCTCGCCCGTGAACCGCGAGCGGCTATCCGATTTGTCGCGTTCAGCCGCGGCACTTTGCGACATCGCGAGCGAGCTTGCCTTTCCCGTCATCGTCAGACCCCGCGGTTCGCATGCAGGCGCGGGTCTTGCGAAGATCGACGAGCCCGCCGCAATCGGACGCTATCTCGGCGAGCGGGCCGAGCAGGATTTCTTCATCTCGCGCTTTGTCGACTATGCCGGCAGCGACGGTCTGTTTCGCAAGTACCGGATTGCGATCATCGATGGCCAGGCCTACGCCTGTCACCTCGCAATCGCCGAACGTTGGGACATCTGGTATCTCAACGCGGGAATGTCTCTCAGCGCGCGCAAGCGCCTTGAAGAGGAAACATTCATGCGGACATTCGACGTTGGCTTTGCGCACCGGCATCGCGCCGCGCTCGCCGGCTTGATCGGTCGAATTGGGCTCGACTACTTCACCGTGGATTGCGCGGAAACAAGCGACGGATCGCTGTTGATATTCGAGGCCGACAACACCGCCATCGTCCACGACATGGACCCGCCCGAAGTCTTTCCCTACAAGGCACCGCAGATGCGAAAGGTGTTCGATGCGTTCGCCGCCATGCTGCATCGTCGCGCCGGAGATGCTCAGGAGAAGGCGGCATGACGCCGGCGCCGCCCGGACCGAGCGAGACGCTCGATCCGGAAAACTGGGACGATATCCGTGCACAAGGTCATCGCATGCTCGATGACATGATCGACTACGTTGCCAGCATCCGCCAACGCCCGGTCTGGCGTCCGATACCGGACGAGGTTCGCGCGCGATTTCGTGCCGAGCTTCCGCGCCAGGCTTGCGATCTCGGCGAGGTCTACCAGGAATTTTCCGATTTCATCGCGCCCTATGCGACAGGCAACGTTCACCCCGGCTTCATGGGATGGGTGCATGGCGGCGGCACCGCGGTTGGCATGCTGGCGGAGATGCTGGCGGCCGGATTGAACGCCAATCTCGGCGGCCGCGATCATATTCCGATCGAGGTTGAGCGTCAGATCGTCGAATGGACGCGTTCGATGTTCGGCTTCCCGCGTGAGGCGAGCGGAATCTTTGTGACGGGAACGTCGATGGCGAACCTGATGGCGGTGCTGGTAGCGCGAACCGCGGCGCTGGGGCAAACCGTCCGGCGGCACGGCATCGGTGGCGAAGGCGCGCTGCTCACGGCCTATACCTCGACGGCCGCGCACGGCTGCGTCGCGAAGGCGTTCGACCTTGCCGGTTTCGGCAGCGATGCGCTGCGAAGCATGGAGGTCGATCGGTCGCACCGCGTCGACGTGGCGGCACTGCGCGCCCAGATCGTTCGGGATCGGGAGATCGGCTTGAAGCCCTTTCTCGTGGTCGGCTCGGCCGGAACGGTCGATATCGGCGCCATCGATGATCTCCACGCGCTGAGTGCGCTGTGCCGCGAGCAGAATCTCTGGTTTCACGTCGACGGCGCCTATGGTGCGTTCGGGGTTCTTTCGGCCGCTCTGGCGCCGCGGCTCGTCGGGCTCGAAAACGCCGATTCAATCGCGCTTGATTTCCATAAATGGGGACAGGTGCCTTATGACGCCGGCTTCCTGATCGTTCGCGATGGCCAGCGGCATCAGGAGGCGTTTTCCGCGCCGGCCGCATATTTGCGCCGGGAGACCAGAGGTCTCGCTGCGGGTTCGCCCTGGCCGTGCGATCTCGGGCCCGATTTGTCGCGGGGGTTCAGGGCGCTCAAGACGTGGTTCACGTTGAAAACCTACGGCGTCGAAAAGCTGGGAGCGATGATCGAGCGCACCTGTGCGCTCGCCGGATATCTGGAAGCGCGGATTTTGGCGGAGCCGCGGCTGGAGCTGCTGGCGCCGGTTCAGCTCAATATTGTCTGCTTTCGCTATCGCGCGGCCGACGCCGACGCGGTGAACGGCGACATTGTCGCCGACATCCAGGAATCCGGCATGGCGGCGCCGTCGACCACGACCCTGCATGGCCAACTCGCGATACGCGCGGCGATCGTCAATCACCGCACCGACGTCGTCGATATCGATGCGCTGGTCGCCGCGGTGCTTGAATTCGGAGCGCGGCGGTCGTCCGGGAGCCTTGCACCCGGAGTCGAGCGGTCTTAGCCGGCGCGGTCAGGCGGAGCGTCGGGCTTCCGTGGTGCCGTCCTGCTTGCTGCGGGCCGCATCCAGAAGCTCCTTCTCGTAGGCGACGAGCTTCCGCGCCTCCTTCAGCGCCTGATACAGATCGCCGTTGAGGATACTGGTGTTGATGCCCTCGATAACCGGCCACGTGCTAGGCGCGGCGGTGACGATGTCACGCACCAGATTGAAGTAAGTGCCGTGATTGACCTCCGGGTTCGGCGAAATATACATCAGCTGTACGGCGAGATAGATAAGTTTGGCCGGCGTATCGGCGGCCGCCGGCGTCATGATGTCCTTTTCGCGCAGGATCGGAATCTTTTCGCCGTCGATCAATAGCCGGGCGCGCTGATCGGTATTGGTGATCACGCAGGAGCCGATGATGATCCGCTCGTGCGGCTTGAGCTCGACCTTCAGTGCCATGCCTTTTCTCCGTTGCCGCCTGTTATGTCGGACAGCATATAGACGTTCGCGCGAGTGCCCGCTTGATGCGCGCTGGCGGCAGACAGATGTGGTCCTCGCCGATGCCATCCTTTCCCATCATGGTTAACACCTGGTAAATGCGGGAAGGCGCAGCGGAAATCTGCAATCCCATCAACGTCTTTATCCACATCGCGCACTTACGAAAGTACCGTCGGGCGCGCCGCCGGCACGGTCGGTAGGACAAATGGGCGGTACCCGGTTCATGCTTTTTTAGAAACTTGCTTCCAACGTGCCCCGGTTGCCCGATCAAAAAACGATCGGGGCTACGCTCGCACTCTAATTTCACACCAGAAAGGTATGAAAATGACCGGCATTGTTCTCTCAGCCTCCGTTCGCCAGAATCTTCTCTCGCTTCAGTCGACCGCGGCGCTGCTCGCGACCACCCAGAGTAACCTCGCCACCGGCAACAAGGTCAACTCGGCGCTCGACAACCCGACCAACTTCTTCACCGCGCAGGGCCTCAACAACCGCGCCAGCGATATCGGCAATCTACTCGACAGCATCGGCAATGGCGTGCAGGTTCTGCAAGCCGCCAACACCGGCATTACCTCGCTGCAGAGCCTGGTCAGTACCGCGAAGTCGATCGCCAATCAGGTGCTGCAGGCGCCCACCGGCTATACGACCAAGTCGACAATTACTTCGTCAGCCGCCCTCCCTGCCGGCTCCACCTCGACCAATCTGGTTGACGGCACCGCTATTAAGAGCGGTGAGACTCTCACAATCGCCGCGACCAACGCTGCCGCTGGCGACGTGGCAACCAGCTTCACCTTCGGTGCCACCACGTCGCTTGCTCAGCTGAACACCGCTTTGGCAGCCAACCAGCTAACCGCCAGCCTGGACAGCAGCAACGATCTCGTCATCACCACGACCAACGACGCGGCTTCGTCCACGGTCGGTACGGTTACCCTTGGTGGTACTACCGGTAGTGCGACGTTCGCAGCTCCCGTCGCTCCAGTCGCCGATCCGGTCTCACAGGCCACGCGCGCCAGCCTGGTCAACCAGTACAACAACATCGTCACGCAGATCACGACAACCGCTCAGGATTCCTCGTTCAATGGCATCAACCTGTTGAATGGCGACAACCTGAAGCTGACCTTCGATGAAACCGCCAAGTCCACGCTCAACATCACCGGGACAACCCTCAATGCGGCCGGCCTCGGCATCAGTTCGCTGACCGTGGGCACTGGCTTCCTGGACAACAACTCGGCCAACGTGGCGCTGGCCGCTCTCGGTACGGCCAGCACAACGCTCCGCACCCAGGCATCGGCCTTCGGTTCGAACCTGTCGATCGTGCAGATCCGCCAGGACTTCAACAAGAACCTGATCAACGTGCTGCAGACCGGTTCATCCAACCTGACGCTGGCCGACCCCAACGAGGAAGCGGCCAACAGCCAGGCGCTGTCGACCCGCCAGTCGATTGCGGTCTCCGCGCTGGCGCTCGCCAACCAGTCCCAGCAGAGCGTGCTTCAGCTCCTGCGCTGATCGCGGTTTGCGAGACATTATCGAAGGCGACGGGGAAAACCCCGTCGCCTTCAATCCCAGGACTTTGAAGGCTGTATGCGGGCTTGCCAGCCGCGCACGGACGTGGGCGACGTTTTTCAAAGGCCGGAGATGATCGTGCCTGCGCCGCCAGCTCCCGAAAAGAGACGACGCCGATGCCGTTGAGAGTCGAGCTCAAACCGTTCGAACGGATCACCATCGGCGAAATCGTCCTTATCAATTCCGGCAACCGTGCCTCGTTCCTGATTGACGGCGACGCGCCCATCTTGCGCGAGACGGATACCGTCACCGCGGCCACCGCCGACACGCCGGTCAAGCGCCTCTATTTCTGTGTTCAGATGATGTATCTGAAGAGCGACATTCCGAAATACCGGGAGTCGTATCTTGGTCTTGTCAGGGATCTGCGCGAAACCATCCCGGGGTCCCTCGACCTGATCGATGCCGTCCACAATCATGTTTCGAGCGGCTTCCTTTACAAGGGCCTCAAGGAAATCCGCAAATTGATGAAGTGCGAGGAAGACCTGTTGAGAATTAGCGCATAAGCCGGCAGCACGGCCATTCGCGCATCTCGTTCAGCCTGGCCTTCTTCGGGTAGGCCTCACGTTTCAACCGCCGCCGGTGGCCGATCCTTATGGGCGTGGCCGGGACCCTGAAGGCAGGCGGCGTCATCCGCATTTGAACGGGGCCCGAAATTAACCGGAAGCGGCTATCGATCGTAGCAAGGTAACGGTTGAATGGCAGCGGCGTGATTTCTCGCTGGAGAATGAAGCCTTTTCCAGAGAGGGATGATTCCGACAGCCTCCGGTCGTCAAACGTCGATCGCGTCCTCGAAATCGTGCCAAAGGCCCCGCCTTGCCGCAGAGTCTGAGTTGCAAATGACGGACGAAACCAAAGCGCCTGACCGGGTAACGTTCAGCCGCGGGTATGGCGTCTGTATCATGGGCATCGACGGGACATGGCGTCGTGACTGTCTCCTCAACGCCATATCAGACACCGAGGCCGTACTCACGGTGGAGGGTTCTATCCAGGGGCTCAATCTCAAGGAATTCTTTCTGCTGCTTTCCTCCACCGGTCTCGCCTATCGCCGATGCGAACTTGTCCGGGTCAATGGCGCGGAGATGGAAATCCAGTTTCTCAAGGCCAAGGGCCGGAAAAGAAAGTCGACCGCCCGGTCAAATCAGGATCGCCCGGTCCGCGCCTGATGCGTTAGGGTCGAACGACCAGGATGGGCTACGCTCCAGCGCCAAGGCACGGCCTGCCCAACATCCTGCATGATCGATTGACAACCATCCTTCCGGTGGTCGTCCTGGACGGGACAGGGCGGCCTGCATTCCGCATGGTTAACTTCCGCACTGCGCTGTCAGTCTCCCCGGTGTTACTTGTGCGTTCAATGATCGTCCCCTACAAATAGGGGTGGTTACGAATCTGCATGAAGCGGAGTAACATTCGGTGAGTCCGCGTCATTTTTCACTGTCCGGGGACGATGTCATATGACCGAAAAGCCTCTCACCCGTGGTGAGATATTCGTCGTCGACGATGACCCTGCCGTCCGTGAAACACTTTCCATGGTTTTGTCGGCCGGGGGCTATCAGGTCATCTGCTTTGCCGACGGCCCCGCCTTGCTGGCGGTCGCGCGAAGCCGGACGCCCGCCTGCATCCTGCTCGATGTGCATATTCCCGGCAAGTCGGGCCTCGATATCCTTAGGGAGCTGCGCGGCGAGGACTATCCGGCGCCGATCTTCATCATCTCGGGGCAAGGCGACATCTCCATGGCGGTCAGCGCGATCAAGAATGGCGCGCTGGACTTCATCGAAAAGCCGTTCCGCGGAAGCGAAATCGTTGCCCGGCTGGACGAGGCGATCGAGGCCTATGCGCGCCGTCAGGCGAACGATCCTGCGTCAAGAATAGCGTCGCTGCATTTTCCCGGGCGCGAGCCCCTGACGCGGCGCGAACGCGAAGTGCTGGAGCAATTCGCTTCCGGCGCGTCCAACAAGGAAGCCGGCCGCCATCTCGGAATCAGCCCGCGCACGATCGAGGATCACCGCGCGAACATCATGAAAAAGCTCGGCGCGAGGAATGCGGCCGACCTGATTCGGATTGTGATGACCGCCCCGCGCGCTTCCTGAGCCGGCAAGTAGCGCTTCGCCTGGCGGGTTTGGCGGTTACAAAAATCACGATATCGATCGGCGCGGGGCTTGCTCCCGATGGATCGCCTGTGAGAGACCTGAGGGGGGTCTTGGACAGGTGTCACCATGACGAAAAACAACAAGAAAAGCGCGGAAGCGCTCCGCAGCGCGCGCTGGTTTGCGCCTGACGATCTTCGGGCCTTCGGCCATCGCTCGCGCGCCATGCAGATGGGTTATGCGCCGGAAGAGTGGAAAGGCCGCCCGGTGATCGCGATCCTCAATACCTGGTCGGACGCGCAGCCCTGCCACATGCATTTCAAAGCCCGCGTCGACGACGTCAGGCGCGGCATCCTGATGGCCGGCGGTTTCCCGATGGAGTTGCCGGCCCTGTCGCTGTCGGAATCCTTCCTGAAGCCGACCACCATGCTCTACCGCAATCTGCTGGCGATGGACGCCGAGGAGCTGTTGCGCGGCCACCCCGTCGACGGCGTGGTGCTGATGGGCGGCTGCGACAAGACCACGCCGGCGCTGCTGTTGGGCGCCACCAGCATGAATCTGCCCGCGATCTATCTGCCGGCAGGCCCGATGTTGCGCGGCAACTGGAAAGGCAAGACGCTGGGCTCGGGGTCGGATGCCTGGAAATACTGGGACGAGCGGCGCGCCGGAAAAATTTCCGACAAGGACTGGGTCGATGTCGAGGCCGGCATCGCGCGCAGCTACGGCACCTGCATGACCATGGGCACCGCCTCGACCATGACCGCGATCGCCGAATCCATCGGCATGACGCTGCCCGGCGCCTCCTCGATCCCGGCCGCAGACGCCGGACACATCCGCATGAGTTCAGAATGCGGCCGCCGCATCGTCGAGATGGTCTGGGAGGATTTGACGCCGCGAAAGATCCAGACCCGCAAGGCCTTCGAGAACGCGATTATCGTGGCGATGGCGATGGGCTGCTCGACCAACGCGATCATTCACCTGATCGCGCAGGCGCGCCGCGCCGGTGCGGACATCGGGCTCGACGATTTCGAGACAGCCAGCCGCAAGGTGCCGGTGATCGCCAATGTGCGGCCGAGCGGCGACAAATACCTGATGGAGGATTTTTATTACGCCGGAGGATTGCCCGGCCTGATGAGCCGCATCAGGGATCATCTGCATCTTGACGCCATGACGGTGACCGGCAGGACGCTCGGCGAAAATATCGCCGGCGCCGAAGTCCATAATGACGACGTCATCCGCACCGTCGAAAATCCGATCTACGCCGAGGGCGCACTCGCCGTGCTGAAGGGCAACCTCGCTCCCGACGGCTGCGTCATAAAACCGTCGGCCTGCGAGCCGCGTTTCCTCAAGCACACCGGGCAGGCTTTGGTGTTCGACGATTACCCCTCGATGAAAAAGGCGATCGACGATCCCGATCTCGACGTCACCGCCGACCATGTGCTGATCTTGCGCAATGCGGGTCCGCAAGGAGGGCCGGGCATGCCGGAATGGGGCATGCTGCCGATCCCGACCAGGCTGGTGAAGCAGGGCGTGCGCGACATGGTGCGGCTGTCGGATGCGCGAATGAGCGGCACCAGCTATGGCGCCTGCATTCTGCACGTGTCGCCGGAATCCTATATCGGCGGGCCGCTGGCGCTGGTGAGGAACGGCGACAAGATCACGCTGGATGTCGCCGCGCGCACCATCAGTCTCGATGTCCCCGAGGCAGAACTGAAAAAACGCCGCGCCGAATGGAAGCAGCCCGAGACCCGCTTCGAGCGCGGCTATGGCTGGATGTTCACCCGGCACATCAAGCAGGCCAATGAGGGCTGCGATTTCGACTTCCTTGAAACCGAATTCGGCGCGCCGGTCGGCGAGCCGTCGATTTACTAAGCCACCGCGTCGTTCCGGGGCGCGAAGCGAGCCCGGAACCTCGAGATTTCCCGATGCGCAATTGCGCATCTGGGGTCTGGTCCTTCGGACCATCCCGGAATGACAGAAAATCAAGAGCGAGCGAACCATGTCAAAACTCAGCGACGCCACCCGCAACAAACTCAAAACCGTCTCCGCCGCGACGGTGGCCACCGCGCTGTACAAGCGCGGCTTTCGAATCCAGATGATCCAGGACGTGCATCCGTTGAGCGCGGATCAGCCGACGCTGGTCGGCGAAGCCTTCACCTTGCGCTACATGCCGGCGCGTGAGGATCTCAACAAGATCGAGGTGTTTCGCGATCGCGCCCATCCGCAACGCAAGGCGGTTGAAGGTTGCCCGCCCGGCGCCGTGCTGGTGATGGACAGCCGCAAGGATGCCCGTGCAGCATCAGCCGGCGCGATCCTCGTGATGCGGCTGATGCAGCGCGGCGTCGCCGGCGTGGTTACCGATGGCGGATTCCGCGATGCTGCCGAGATCGCAAAGCTCGGCTTTCCTGCTTTCCACCATCGGCCGAGTGCGCCGACCAATCTCACGCTGCATCAGGCGATCGAGATCAACGTGCCGATCGGCTGCGGCGACGCGCCGGTGTTTCCCGGCGACGTCATCCTCGGCGACAGCGACGGGGTGATCGTGATCCCCGCGCATCTCGCCGATGAAATCGCCACTGAAGCCTTCGAGATGACGGTGTTCGAGGATTTCGTCACCGAGCAGGTCCGAGAAGGGCGCTCGATCCTGGGGCTCTATCCCGCCACCGACGAGCAGACGCTGGTCGATTTTGCCGCGTGGCGGAAGCAAAAGGGAAGGTGACGCGTCTCACCTCGCCCCGCTTGCGGGGAGAGGTCGAAATTCGCGATAGCGAATTTCGGGTGAGGGGACTCACCGCACATACTTCAGCTTCCGAATTTGCGGAAGCAGCCCCTCACCCCAACCCTCTTAGCGAGCTTCGCTCGTCGCGACCCCGCGAAGAGCGGGGAGAGGGAGAACAACAGCGCAAGTCGCGCAAGCGTCCAACTCACACCCCACCCTTCTCCGCCAATCCCACCGCCCACAGCGCAAACGCATAGGCGATGGCGACTTCGTCGAGGCGGTTGAAGCGGCCGGATGCGCCGCCATGGCCAGCGCCCATATTGGTGCGTAACAGCACCGGGCCGCCGCCTGTCATGGTCGCGCGCAACCGTGCGATCCATTTCGCCGGCTCCCAATAGGTCACGCGCGGATCGGTCAGTCCGCCCATCGCGAGAATTGCCGGATAGTCCTTTGCGGCGACATTGTCGTAAGGCGAGTACGATAAAATGGTCTTGAAAGCGGCTTCGCTTTCGATCGGATTGCCCCATTCCGGCCATTCCGGCGGCGTCAGCGGCAGCGTGTCGTCGAGCATGGTGTTGAGGACGTCGACGAAGGGCACTTCGGCGACGATGCCGGCGAACAATTCGCCGGCGCGGTTGGCGACTGCGCCCATCAGCATGCCGCCGGCGCTGCCGCCATGGCCGACGATGCGCTTTTCGCCGGTATAGTTGGCCGCGATCAGCGCGCGCGCGGAAGCCGCGAAATCGTCAAAGCTGTTGGTTTTCTTCTCGCGCTTGCCGTCGAGATACCAGCCCCAGCCCTTGTCGGCGCCGCCCCTGATATGCGCGATCGCATAGACAAAACCGCGATCGACCAGCGACAGCCGGTTGGCTGAAAACGACGCCGGCATCGCCATGCCGTAGGAACCGTAGCCGTAGAGCAATAGCGGCGCGGTGCCGTCGCGTTTGAGATCACGGCGGCGCAGGATCGAAATCGGCACCTGCGCGCCGTCATGCGAGGTCGCCATGATGCGGGTGGTGACGTAGTCGGCAGGATCGTGGCCGGAAGGGATTTCCTGGCGCTTGCGTAGAGTTCGCGTGCGGCGCGCCATGTCGTAGTCATAGACTTCCGAAGGCGTCGTCATCGACGAATAGGAGAATCGCAGGTTGGTCGTGTCGAATTCGTAGCCGCCCATGGTGTCCAGCGAATAGGCGGTTTCGTCGAAGGCGATGGCGTGCTCCTCGCCGGTTGCGAGATCGCGGATGATGATCGCGGGCAGCGCATTGGCGCGTTCCAGCCGCACCATGTGCCCGGAATAAAGCTCGACATCGAGAATGTAGATACCCTCGCGATACGGGATCAGGTCGCGCCAGTTCGCCCGCTCCGGCGAATTCAAGGGCGCGGTGACGATCTTGAAGTCGATGGCGCCATCGGCATTGGTCAGGATGAACAGCTCATCGCCGCGATCGGCGAGCGAATATTGCACGCCCTTTTCGCGGGCGGCGACAAGGCGCGGCGGCGCGCCGGGGGTGGCAAGATCGATCAGGCGCTGCTCCGAGGTTTCGTGATCGCCGCCGGCGATCACGCAAAACCGGCCGCTCGAGCTTTCATGGATATGGGTGAACCAGCCCGGATCCTTTTCCTCGTACACCAGAACGTCGTCGGCCTGTTTTGTCCCGAGGCGATGACGCCAGACCTGCATCGGGCGATGGTTGTCGTCGAGTTTGACGTAGAAGAACGCACTCGTGTCGATGCTCCACACCACGGCGCCGTCGGTTTCCTCGATGAGATCGTCGAGGTCTGATCTGGTCGCCCAATCGCGCACGCGAATCGTAAAATATTCCGAACCCTTGACGTCGGCGCTCCAGGCCTCAAGCCGGTGGTCCGGCGAATGCCGCGCGCCGCCGAACCTGAAGTAGTCGTGCTTTGCGGCAAGTTCGTCGCCGTCGAGCACGATCTCGGCCTCGCCGCCGTCGCGCGGGCAGCGTCCGAACAATTCGTGCTGGCCGCCCTCGCGGAATTTCCGCAAGTACGCGTAGGCACCGTCCGGCGAGGGGACGCTGGAATCGTCTTCCTTGATGCGCCCGCGCATTTCCTTGACCAGGGTCTTTTGCAAACCGGAAGTGTGGCCGAGCAGGCTTTCGGTGTAGTCATTTTCCGCTTCGAGGTATTGGCGGATATCCGCGTTCAGGACAGCAGGGTCGCGCAGCACTTCCTGCCAGTTGTCATCCTTCAGCCAGGCGTAGTCATCGACAACCGTGATACCGTGGGTTGTGAAGGAATGCGGCCGGCGCGGGGCGATTGGCGGCGTCAGGGGGCTTTTTTTGTCCATGGCTTTTTTTACCCGGTTCTTGTCGCGCGCGGGAGGAGCGCCGCCCACGTCATATTGGTTCTCGCCGGCGGATTGCCAGATGTGCCGCCCTTGCGCCAGAGCCGGCACGGGCACCTCATCCCGGATGAGCGCCTTCGCGCTTCCTCGGGAGGAGCGGCGTTTTTGCCGCGCCTGAGCGGTGGCCAGCGCTTCCGCGATATGGTTCCAGATGCCAGCCTGTCGCTAGCGTACAAAGCGATTGTAGCAAGTCGTGTGTGGCCGATAGTTCTCTGGCAGGTCGCGCGATGTCGCACCTGAACGCCGGGACCCAAAAGATGCCACTGAGCACGCGACGGTCATTTACACGCCGTCGAGCAAGGCCGGTCCGCGTGGGAGCGGCTCCGCTGTCGGCAGCGCGCGACCTGGGACGAGTGGCTTGCCGTTGGCCGCGCCATCATCATCGGCCGCGCGGAATCGCTCAAGTCGGCGAATACAAACCGCGCGTCTGCCGGAAGACGTCCTTCGGTAGTCTTGCCCGGTCAGAACCTGATCCGGCGCCACCAGGTATTTGGCTGGTCGCTCTGCGCGCGATTCCAACCCACGCCGCGGGCGATTACCTTGCCGCCATCGTCTCCAGTCACTTCCAGGTCGACGATCGTATCGCTCTGAACCTTTATAATCATGGCGGCGTGTAGCGCGCCGGTGCCGTCGCAGTAGATCACCGTCTCGCCGAGAGAGCTGTTTTCCAGCAGGCCGCTCTTCGCCAACGCAGGCATCGCGGTCATGGTCACGGCCAACACAATTGCACTCACAATCTTCTTCATTGTGCCACCTCAGTTGTAGTTTCCTTTCCTCTGCAAACATCCTCGGTCGTTGGTGTAATTCCAGCCTTGGGCGATTTTAAGGAAATCGGCGGTCGGGCGCGCCGACCAGGGAATTGCGCCGGATCATCCACGGTCTCGACCCGCTCGCGCGACTTGGTCGGCAGGTGGGTGCGCCACTACTTGTCGCCTTCTGGAGGGCGCATCATCTGCATCCAGCAACGACCTCTGGCGGTCGATCCGGCGATGAATTCATCAGCCGGGCACCCGGCTTTGTCTCCTCGACCCTTCATCGCAGCCTCGACGGCATGAAGGTGACGATGTATGCGCAGTGGCGCAGTGCGGAGGACTATAAGTCCATCCGCCGGGATCCCTGGACCGCTACCTTTCTCGAAGAGGCGCTCACGATCGCGGCCTCATGGTTCGAGACGGCGCCAATGCGCCTCCTCACCATGAGGGTCAAGTCCAGTCGCGCGACACTAATTATTGCGCAGCCGCGTGCCGGCGTTGGCGCCGAACATCGGGATTCGGTTCACCGCGAGCACCACCGCGAAGGTGATGACCAGCATCGCGATGCCGAGCACGGAGATGGCGGCGAGGTCGCCGCTTTCGTTGAGATCGTAGATCAGGACGCTGATCACCTTGGTCTGCGAGGTGAACAGCACGATGGCTGCGGAGAGTTCGCGCATCACGCCGATGAAGATGAAGCACCAGGTCGCGATCACGCCCGTGCGCAGCAGCGGGGCGGTGATCCGGAGCAGCGATTGCAGACGGGTCGCGCCGAGAATGCGGCTGGCATCCTCGAGTTCGGGATGGATGGTGGTGAACGCCGCCTGCAGTTGCTGATAGGCCGACGGCAGATTGATGGTCAGGAACGCGATAAGCAGGATCCACAGGGTGCCGTACAGCACGAACGGCGGCCGCGTATAGCTCAAGAACAGGCCGACGCCGAGCACGATGCCGGGAACGGCGACCGGCGCGGTGGCGAGAAAGCCGAGCACGCGGTGTCCTGCGATCACCCGGCGGGTCGTGACATAGGCGATGACCAGCGCAAGCATGGTGCCGATGGTCGCAGTCGCGGTGCCGAGGATGACGGTGTTTTTCAGCGCGAGCTGGGTCGACGACAGTTCGGTGAACACGAACACGATGTTATGCAGCGTGAATGTCGACGGCGTCACCAGCGTGGTCGCGTTCGGCGAGAACGCCGCGTTGAATAGCGCGAAATATGGCAGGAACACGGGATTGAGCAGCATCAGCAGGCAGAACGCCAGCGCCGCCCAGCGCCATTTCTTCATTTCAACCCGGCGCGGCGCGCCATATTTGCCGCCCAATACCGAATAGCCGCGGCGTCCGAGAATGAACTTCTGCGCCTGCAGCAGCAGGATCGTGAGAACCAGCAGTGGCACCGCAGCGGCGGCGGCGAGTTCGAGTTTTGGCGGATACTGGAACAGGCTCCAGATCTTCGTGGTCATGGTGTGAAAGCCGGCCGGAAGCGCCAGGATCGCAGGCGAGCCGAACAAAGTCATGGCTTGCAGAAACGCGATCAATGCGCCGGCGACGAGGGCAGGGAGCGCCAGCGGGATCGTCACGCGCCGCGCCGTGGTCCAGGCCTTGCCGCCGAGAATGGCGGAGGCGTCCTCGAGTTCGCCCGGCATGTTGTCGAGCGCGTTCGCGACCAGCACAAACACGAACGGGAATGTGTAGCAGGAAATGACGAAGATGACTCCGGGCAGTGAATAGATGTTGAACAGATGTTCGTCGGCTTCCGCGCCAGTCAAGACCCGGTACAACTGGTTGAGCAATCCGCTGTTGGGCGCCGCCAGCAATTCCCAGGCGACCGCGCCGAGAAATGGCGGCGTCACGAACGACGCCGTCACCAGTGCGCGGATGAATTGCCGCCCCGGCATGTCGGTGCGCGATACCAGCCATCCCATGGGTGCGGCGACGATGCAGCAGATGATGGCGGAGGAGGTCGCAATGATGGCGGTGGTCAGCAAGGGATCGAGGAAATCGGGGTCGGTAAACAGCGTGACGAAATTCTGCAGCGTCAGGTGATTGGCCTTGTCGGTGACGCTGTAGATCGCAAGCCACGACATCGGCAACACGATCAGCGCGATCATGACCACTGCGAACAGCCATAGGACCGGCTTGGTCCAGTCGATTTTGGCTTTGGGGGTAACGATGCTGCCGGTGATGGTCATGTTGTCCTGCTATCTTCTCCCTCTCCCCGTTCTTCAGGAGAGGGTTGGGGTGAGGGGCCCTCTCCACACACACGGATTCGCGGAGAAAGCCCCTCACCCGTCGCGCATCTGAGGATGCGCGCCGGCCTCTCCCCGCATCCGCCTTCGCCAGAAGGCGGGCTTCGGCGGACAAGAGCGGGGAGAGGCGAAAGGAAGACGGCGCGGCCGGCGATGATCATGCCCTTAGCTCGTAATATTTTCCCTCATCCTGAGGAGCGGCGGAGCCGCGTCTCGAAGGATGACAGCACATTGTGGCCTCATGGTTCGAGACGGCGCTCGCGCGCCTCCTCACCATGAGGGGATACCTACACCTTGAACAGCCGCGCATAGCGTGTCTTGATCTCTTCCGCCATCTTCTCGACGCCTGCCGGATCTTCCTTCATCAGCTTGATGTCGGAAAGCTTGCGGCGACCGGCCTTTGCCTGCACCTGGGTGTGGACCGAATATTGCGCGGTGACGTCGATGAAAAATTGCTGGGTCTCGCGCGTATGCAGCCATGCCTGAAACAGCCGCGCGGCATTTGGATGCGGCGCGCTGGCGAAAATCCCGGTTGGACCCGAGATGGTCGGCGTGCCCTCGGCCGGATACACCGGCTCGACCGGCTGGCCGGCTTCCTTCAGCAGCGCGACATTATATTCGTTGCCATCGGCCATGATGGCGCGCTCGCCCAGCGCCAGCTTCTTCGGCGGATCGGTCGATGACTGCACCTGCATGACGCGCTGCTTCGAAAGTCTCTCGAGATAATCCCAGCCGAGTTCGCGAACCAGCTGGAACGTCGTCGTCATGATGGTGCCGCTATAGGCGGGATGCCCCTTCACCATCTTGCCGGCCCATTTCGGGTCGAGGAGATCCGCAAAACTTTTCGGCGCGTCGGTGGGTTTGACGAGCATGGTGTTGTAGGCGATCGACGACAGCCATATCCGCGTGGTGGCGAACATCCCGTCGCCATCGCGATAGGATTCAGGAAAATATTTCGCGAGGTCTTCCGAGACAAAAGGCGCCAGCCAGCCGTTCCGTTTCCAGGGGATGAAGTGCGAGGCGTCGGCGCTGTTGACGACGTCGGCAGCGCGGATGCCGGAGGCAAATTCCTGCTCGATCCGCTGAAACAGCCGCTCGGAGCCGGCGCGCTCGATCTGCACTCCGATCCCGGGATATTGTGCCTCGAAGGCTTTGCCGAGTTTTTCCCCCACGGGCAGATCCATGGCGGAGTACAGCACGACCCTGGCTTCCTTTTTCGCCGCTTCGATCAGTTGCGGCGTGATCGCGGTCGGTTCAGGTGCGGCGGCCTTGAGCGGTGCGGCAAAAATCGAAAACCCGAGCGCGGCCGATCCCTTGATGACATCGCGCCTCGACGGGTTTCGCTTCATCGCGTCCTCTCGCTACCGGTTATCGGCTGAGCGCCCGGCATCGTTCAGCCGGCAACGTCAGCCAAACCTCGGTGCCGGCGGGGACGGCGGTCTCCGTCGAGGCAATGGCGCGCAACGTCGTCCCGTCGGAGGTTTCGACCATGTAGTCGCGGTTGGCGCCGAGAAACACCTGGCGGGTCACCGTCGCCTTCACGGCGTTGTCAGGCGTGGCCGGCGCCTTAACCGAAAGCTGGATGTCATGCTGGCGAATGGCGACCGCCGCATTCTGGTTGGGCGTCAGTTTCGCGCCCACCACCCGCAAGCTCGCGCCGGAAAACGCGATATGGTTCTCGTCGCGGGCAGTGCCTTTGATCACATTGCTGGCGCCAATGAAGCGCGCGACGAATTCCGATTGCGGCCGGTCGTAAATGTCTTCCGGCGTTCCGAGTTGATCGATTTTTCCGCCATTCATCACCGCGATCAGGTCGGCGGTGGTCATCGCCTCGGACTGGTCGTGGGTGACGTACACCGTCGTGTAGCGGTATTGGTCGTGCAGCCGGCGGATCTCAAAGCGCATCTCCTCGCGCAAGTTGGCGTCGAGGTTGGAGAGCGGTTCGTCAAGCAGCAGGGTTTCCGGCTCGACCACCAGCGCGCGCGCCAGCGCGACGCGCTGCTGTTGCCCGCCCGACAATTCGCCGGGATAACGCTGCGCCAGGATTTCGAGTTTTGTGGTGGCAAGGATCGCCGCGAGTTTTTTCGCGATGGTGTCGCGGTCCATCTTCCGCAACCGCAGTCCGTAGGTGATGTTTTCGGCCACCGTCATGTGCGGCCACAGCGCGTAGCTCTGGAAGATCATCGACATCTTGCGCTGCTCGGGCGGCAAAGTGCGCGCGGCCGACGACACCAGCCGGTCGCCGACATGGATCTCGCCAGCGGTGGGCTCGAGGAATCCGGCGATCAGCCGCAGCGTCGTGGTCTTGCCGCAGCCGGAGGGACCCAACAGGCAGATCAACTGCCCGTGGTCGATCCGCAACGAGACATCATCGACGACGGCCACCGCTTCAAAGCGCTTGGTCAGGCCACGCAATTCAACGGACGCCAATCACATCACTCCTTGTTCCCTGGCGCGCATTTGGCCGCGCTCAGGTCCACGCCTTCGGCGTCAACTTGATTGCGAAGCAAGGCCGGCGTCCAACCCGATCAGGTCCGAGGGCTTGCTTTTGCGAAATACGCGGGCGCCGTTGCCGGCGGCTTATTTATCGCCAGATCAATTTAAGCACGAATGCAGGGGCGCCGAAAAGCCTTGCGGGCCTCACGCGCTCACACTTTCGCCGAGCCAGTCGATCGCGGCCTCGACGCCGCCCCGGCCGTGCGGGATGCCGAGCGCGTGGAGGGCGACTTCGATGACGCCCAGCGTGCCCAGGATCATCGGCGCGTTGACATGCCCCATATGGGCGATCCGGAACGCCTGGCCGGTGAGTTCGCCGATTCCGACCCCGAGCACCAGGCCGCATTTTTCCTTGCAATAGCGCTGCAGCGGCACCGGATCGTGGCTCGCGGCCATCACGACGGTGCTGACCGTGTTGGAGCGCTCGCCGGCTTCGGTGACATTGAAGCCGAGCACCTGGCCTTCGGCCCAGATCCCGACCGCCCGGCGCACCGCCTCGGCGAGCAGCCGATGGCGCAGGAACACGTTCGGAAGTCCCTCGTCGTCGATCATGTCGATGGCCTGGCGCAGCGCGAACAGCAGATGAATCGGCGCGGTGCCGCCGTATTTCCGGTAGTTTTCGGCGAGATCGCGCTCGGTCCAGTCCCAATAGGGCGTTCGCATCCCGGCCGTCTTGTGGACGTGGTGGGCGCGGTCGTTGACGGCGCAGAAGCTCAGGCCCGGGGGCGTCATCAGGCCTTTCTGCGAGCCGGACATCGCGACATCGATACCCCAGGCGTCCATCTCGAACGGCATGCAGCCGAGCGAGGCCACCGTATCGACCAGGAACAGCGCGGGGTGACCGCTGGCCTTGATCGCCTTGCCGATGGCTTCGATGTCGTTGTAGGCGCCCGAGGCGGTATCGACCTGCACCGCCAGGATCGCCTTGATCTTGTGGTCCTTGTCCCGCCGCAGCCGGGCTTCGACCTCAACGGGGCGAATGGCGCGGCGCCAGTCGCCCTTCAGCACTTCGACGTCGGCGCCCATCGCGGCCGCGGCGTTGCCCCAGCCGACGGCAAAGCGGCCGCTTTCCAGCACCAGCACCTTGTCGCCGCGGGATAAAACATTGCTGATCACCGCTTCCCACGCGCCATGGCCGTTGGCGATGTAGATGTAGGAGCGCCCCCTGGTGGCGAACAGCCTGGAGAGATCGCGCAACAGGCCTTCGGTCAACTGCACCATCTGGTCGGAATAGATGTCGAGCGCGGGACGATGCATCGCCCGCAACACTTCATCCGGCATGGTGGTGGGACCGGGGATCGCCAGGAATTCCCGGCCCGCGCGAACGACCATTTCTGTGATTCCTTCTGGGTTGGCTAAAGGAAGGGATGCCGGGGAATGGCGGGAAATTCAACCCGGAACAGGATGATATTAGAGTGAAGCTGTCATTCCGGGAGCGATGAGCCAGCCTTTCCGGGAGCGGACGCAGGCATTAACCACCGCTTTATCGCTTGGTCTCGCGGCAGCCCGCGGCCTCCGCTTCATCGACCGAGCAGAACCAGCGCGTGCCCTTTGAGATTTTCATCTCGATCTTCGCATACCAGCGGCTGGTCGGCTTGTGGTAGATGCACTCGCCGGCGCGGTTGACGTTGCCCTTGATGGTGCAGTCGGGCGAGGGCGCGACCGGTCCCGACGCGGAGGCCTGAAGGATCGCGTGCGCATTCTCCGGCGGCCTGGCGGCTCCTAAGATGGTGGTCTTCTTGTTGCGGACGCGCCAGTCCCACGGCGCGATGAACGCGCCCTGCCACATGCCGGCCTTGGCCTCGCGCGCGGCCTTCTCGTCGGCATCGTAGTCATGGGAAAAGCGCACATAGGACAACGCCCATCCGTTTCTCACCATCCATTTCTGGATGTCCTCGCCGTCGACCTCGCAGCGCGCGATGACACGGCCGCGCCGGTCCGCGGCCTGGCGCAAGTGACAGCTCCAGGTCTTGTTGTCGGTGTGCTTGATCAGCTCGTCGCGCGCGGCGATGCCGCAGGTCCAGCGCTCGCCATTGTTGTTGAGGCAGAGCTGATCGACCGACGGCGCGTCGATCCCGCCGAGCCGAATCCGGGTGTTGCCGATCTGGATATGGTCGCCCTCGCGGACCTTCGCCGTCCCGGTGACATCGGCGGCCCGGGCCAAGGTCGGCAGGAGCGCCGGCAGCAGCAATGCCATCATCGCGAACAGGTATTTCAGGAGCATGTGGAAGTGGCCCGTTCAAAATCGAATCGTAGCACAATGGTGGCGGATTGTGCTGTGGATTGGGCCACAACGCCAGCGCCTGGCAAGGCGTGCGCTGTCAACTTTGTGCGATGGAGGAGCACGCTTCATTCTGGAGGGGGAGGGTCGTCTCGCATCGCGCCAACGGGTCGGCGCGAAGCGCCGCCCGATGATAAACCCCGCCGCTCATTTCATTCGCGTCGACCCACCCCTCCAGGGGAGGATAAGGAACGCGAGACTTACAAAACCCCCACCTTCCGCATCGCCTTGCGCGCCAGCGACAGCCCCATCAGCACGAAGGCCGAGGTGACCTCGGGGCCGCCGACCAGAATGCGCGTCGGGGTCTTCATCTTGTTCCACTCATAGGCCCGGAACGGCCCGTGCCGGCCGCCTTCGCCGAGATGGCGGACGATACAATGCAGCGCCGGCGCAAAGGTCGCGACGTCGGCGCCGAGATGGCCGAGCGCGATCAGCGCCAGCGCCGCGTCGAACGGGTTGATCTCGTTCGCGATCAGCTCGTCCTGCACATAGGCGAGCACTTGTGTGCGGATCAACGCGAACGCGCCGTCGGGATCGATCGCCTGCCGCGCCGCCAACGGCAGCGCCATGAAGGCGGCGTAGCAGCGGCCGAAATAGGCGCAATAAAGCTCCGGCAGGTAATAGATATGCGAGCGCGGATTGGTGAACGCGCCGCTGGCCGCAAGGCGTTTCTGGAAATTGACGATGCCGCGCACGGTATCGAGCCGCTGCGGCGTCTCGAGGACCTTCCAGCGCCTGAGATTGCGGAAACTGACTTCGAGAATGTCGAGATTGAGCGTGGGGTCGAGGTCGTTGCCGAACGGACGTTCGCCGGCAAAACCGTCGATCCAGGTGACGACGCCGCCGTCGTAATCGATGTTGTCGTTGAGCGGCACCGTCACCTTGGGCTCGTTGGCGCCGCGGCCTACCTGATAGCCGGCGTGGAGATCGAGCAGCGGCTGGTCGAGCATCGGATCATCGGAGCCGGCTTGCATTGCCGCCGAGAACGCGCAGACCGTGGTGTCGCAATCCGGCACGTAGACGCCGAAACCGAGGTTCTGCTTGATCTCGGTGAAGAAGCGCGAAAAGCGCGGATGCGGCGGCGGCGCGATCGCGGTGACGACGTTGAAGGCGCGGCCGCAGGTCGAGCGCACTTCCTCGCGGCTCGCGCCAAGACAAAACTCGACCATCTCCGATATCGCGCGGCGCGCGACGCCGGCCTGATCCGCCGACGCAAGTCCGGTATCGACAAAGCTCAACAGCGCCTCGGTGAAGAAGGCGTCGTAATAGGCCGAGCGGTGGCGGATCTGCATCGGCTGCCACATCGGCTCGGCGATGCCGCCCCACTCCGGGTTGATCAGGGCCCGCATCGGCGAGCGCGCGATGAAGATCCGCGCCAGGTTGAACAGCAGCGTCGAGTTCTTGCAGCCGCGCGCATTGATCCCGGTCAGCGCCATCAGGAATTCGCGGCCGCGCAAATCGGGATCGCCGATCAGGTTGAAGGCGGCATAGCCCGGGATGAAGCCGCGCCTGCCGAACGTGCGCAACAGATGCGCGCCGCAGGTCCGGATCACGCGTTCGATCTCGGCGAGACCAGGGGCCGGCGACGCCCCCGGCTGGCGGGCCGGCTTGGGCCGGGGGTGGTGCTGCTCGATGGTGTCCAGCAGCGCCGCCACCGGCCGGCCGATGGCGGCCCAGTCCGGCGCCTCGTCGTCGCGCGCCCGCACCACCGCCTCGCGCAGGGCGTCTGCGCGCGCCGGGTCGATCAGCTCCGGCAGCCCGGTCCGCCGCAGCAGCGGCCGCAACGCCGGGTTGCCCAGGGCGGCCTTGTAGAATTTGGCGAGATGGGCGTCGCCGCCGGCGCCGTTGAGAAGCAGGGGGTCGCAGATGTCATAGAGCGACGGGCCGTCCTTCCGGGCCGTCAATACGCGGTAGGCGGCCCCGGCGAAGTCTTGAAAAGCCATCCAGTTTCTTTCGGAATTTTTTCAGCGCGCGGTTTAGCCGCACGTCCCAGGGGGAACCGCCACGGGCAGCCACCGTCTCCCTAAACCTGCAATTGCCCCAAAAAATGGCACGAAAGCCCAAGAAAACCAAAGGAAACCAAAAGGAAACCAAAGCAATACCAGGGCAAAACCCGGGGTGATCACAGAAGAAGCATTTGTGTGACCGATTTCACAGCGAAGTGAGCCTTTCCGCGGCCAACGGCGCGTTAACCGGGGCGGGTTCCACCCCCAAGTTAACCGACAATTAAGGTTGAAGGTCTGGGGCCCGCAGGTTAAGGGTCTGTTTGTTGCGGTGCCGCAAATTGAGCATAATTGGACGGCAAACGACCGCCATCCCGAAAACCTGAGAGGCTTTGGCGCGACTAACCTTTCGCGTGCCGGAGAGCGACCAAAGAACAATGGCCCCAGGAATAAAGGCCTCAGGATAGAGGTCCAGGAAACAGTGACCAAGGAATGAGATCAGTGATGGATTTCTCCAGGCTTGGCATATCCCGCCGTTCGGTCGCCGTCGCCACCGCGCTGGTCGGCATGGTGTCGCTGGCGATCGGCGCCCACGCCGCGCTGAACAAGCGGGCGCTGGAGGCGGCCAAGGCGCTCGCGACCGAGCAGACTGAGGCCGCGGCTCGCCCCTCCCGGATCGCGCTGGTGATCGGCAACGGCCATTATCCCGACGCCAATTTGCCCCTGACCCAGCCGATCAACGACGCCCGCGCGCTGACCGCTTCGCTGCGCCGCGACGGTTTTGTGGTCGATGTGGTGGAGGACGCCACCCGCGACGACATGACCCGGGCGATTGCCCGGCTGAAATCCAGGGTCAAGCCGGACTCCGTGGTGATGCTGTTCTTCGGCGGCTATGCCATCCAGGCCGGCGGCGAGAGCTACATGATCCCGGTCGATGCCACGATCTGGAAGGAAGCCGACGTGCGCCGCGAGGGCGTCAGCGTCGAATCCGTGCTGGACGCGATGAAGGACAACGCCGCCTGCGCCAAGCTCGTCGTGCTCGACGCCTCGCGCCGCAACCCCTACGAGCGCCGCTTCCGCGCCTTCTCCCACGGCCTTGCCCCGATCAGCGCCCCCGACAACGCCCTGATCCTGACCTCGGCGATGCCGGGCCAGGTGGCCGATGATTCATCCGGCCAGCACTCGGTGCTGGTGAGCGAACTGCTCAACAATCTCAACGCCCATGGAGCGGACAAGGCGTCCGCGGCCGAGGCCGTCTTCAACAAGACCCGGATCGCCGTCGCCCGCGCCTCCGACGGCGCCCAGGTCCCCGCGGTCTCCTCCTCCCTGCTCGAAGACATCCGCCTCGGCGCGAACGCGGGCGGGTGAGGCTGGCCTCGCTCGGCAACGGCGGTGAGCTCCCTCTCCCGCTTGCGGGGGAGGGCTGGGGTGGGGGTGTCTCCGCATAACGCGCTGGTCGAGGGGATAGACTTTCCCCCACCCGCCGCTCTCTGGCGCGCAATTGCGCTGCCGAGCGCCATAGCCGAAGCGGAGCTTCGGCGTCCTTATCTAAGAACGGCCGCCGATGGCGGCCTATGCTCCCCCGCAAGCGGGAGAGGTGCACCGCGCATCGAATGACGAGCTAATCCACCGCCGCCGTCACCGGCCGCACCGGATCGCCCTCGCGCAGCAGGGCGCCGGCCCGCGCCACCACGATGTCGCCCTCGGCGAGCCCCTCGCGGATCTCGACCTGGCCGCCGGACATCAGCCCGATCTCGACCCGCTTGGTCTCGACCCGGGCGCGCTTCACCACCTGGACCACGGTGCCGGCCGAGCCATAGAGCACGGCGGTGAGCGGCACCGCGACGCCGCAGCTCTGGCCGGTCTTGATCTGCGCGCGCCCAGAGGAATTCACCAAAAGCCTGCGGTTGGTGGTGACGCTGACGACCACCTGGCCGAGCTGGCTGTTGGGCTCGACGGTGGAGGCGACGCGGCGGACCTTGCCGTCGACCTCGCCCGCGCCGACGATCTTGATCCGCGCGGTCTGGTTGACCGCGAGCTTGGGCAGATACTGCGTCGGCACCATGCCGACCAGGTCGAACTCGCTGCGCGCGATGATGGAAAACAACGCCTCGCCGCGCGCCGACGCCACCGCCCCGATCACCGCCGTGGAGGCCGAGATCAGCCCTGCGACCGGGGCCTGCACCAGCAAGCTGCCGCCTTCGGGCATCGCGAGCCGGGCCAGGTTTTGCCCTGCGGTGACGGTATCGCCGGGGTCAGCCAGGATCTCCGCGACCTTCAACCCCGGCCGATCCGGGCGGACCATGGTCTCCTCGTGCGGGAGGATGAGGCCGGACGCCTCGACGATATTGGAAAAGCAGAATTTCGCCGCCTTCAGCACCGTCACCGCGACGCCTTTCGGGCCGTCTTTGGGTGTGTCGGGCTCGTCGGCGGCGAGGGTGGGGGAGGTGAGGGCGAGGCAAAGGAGGGTGGAGAGGGGGGCGAGGAGTTTTCGCGAGAGGGCGAGCGTGGCGAAGTGGATCATCGGCATTCCTATCGATACCAGATGGCTGAGGGAGGAGCCAATAGCCACCCGCAAACGCAAATCCCCAGGGTACAAAGCTTGGGAGGGTTGAAATTGGTATGGGGATCAATGCTAGGTGTATAGTAGCACCAGCTGTGATTCCCTCCTTTGCAACCTAGCTGTGATCTTAGTCGATGTTCAATGGCCCTTAAAAAGCAGGAGTTCTACGAAGGTGCAGCGCTTTACCTGGTTGCCAAAGCGGACAGCGTGAAAAGTGTCCGATATGAAACACCCTTTTTTGTTCTCAATGAAAGGGTGTCAGTATTGCTCAAGTATAGCACGCGTGGACGAAGCCCATGGGGTTTTACCTTTACGCCCGAAGAACAGCGCGGTTTAGCCGCGCGGACGGTTGGAATGACGACGCTGGTTGGACTGATCTGCGGCTCCGATGGCATAGCGGCCGTGACGTATCGATCGCTCATCGATATTGCTCCTCTAACCGAAGCGTCGATTCATATAGCTTGCTACCGCGCGCACGGAAAACACTACGAGGTGCGTGGACCTCTAGGATCTCTAGATCGCAAAGTGGCGCCTTCGAGTTGGCGGAAGGTCTTAGATAGCCAGGTTGAAGAAGGCTTACGACGATCTTGCAGCAACTCATCCGGGCGTACGGAGCTCATCCTTTGCGAAGCTTATCGATGACATCGAGTTCTTTTCCAGAGGAATAACGGTAAGCGGGAACGCTGCTACTGAGCTGCGGCTAATCGCGATCTTCAGAGCTAACGGGATAACGGGATGGCGGCGCAGATCGGCGCTTTTTGGCAAGCCAGACTTCGTGTTTCCGATTGAGCGGGTTGCCTTGTTTGTTGACGGGTGCTTCTGGCACGGATGCTCGATTCACGGCACCATTCCCAAAACCAACGCCGCTTTTTGGCAAACGAAAATCGAAAGAAATATGAGCCGCGATAAGCTGGTTGGGAGACGACTCAAGGCTTCAAAATGGTTCGTTGTGAGAATCTGGCAACATGAATTAAAAGAGGAGCGAAAAATTGCCAACAAGGTACGCCGAGCTCTCGGGAGGAATAAATGAACCGCGGGCGCGGCACGTGATATCGCTCGAGGGTTGCCGTATGCTACGTCATGTGAGCCATCCGGTTCGGATCGAAAAAGTGCATAAGCGATGCCCCTGACAAGAAGCTTTCGCGAGACGGTGCAGGCGCGGGCGCGCCGCGACGTCAAATTCCGGCAAGCGTTGCTCGGTGAAGCGATGCAGGCGTTGCTCGATGGCAACCTGGAGGAGGGCCGCGCCGCGTTGCGCTCGTGCGTCAACGCCATGGTCGGTTTCGAAAAGCTCGGCGCGGCGCTCGGCCGATCGCCCAAGAGCTTGATACGAATGCTCGGCCCCTTAGGCAAACCTACCGCCGAGAATCTACTCAGCGTGATCGGCCTGCTGCAGGCGGAGACGGGCGTTCCAGTCGCTGTCCCATCGAAATTCTAGCAACAGGTAGGCTAAAGCGCTACGATTCGGTGGATGCGGCGCTCTGCGCCAAAAAACCAATTTCCTTAAGCGTTTCAATCTGATTTGGGTGGTCCAGTCCCGCCCGAAAAAATATTTCGCTTGGTCGCGACCCCAAATCACCGGCATCTTGCGCGCATCCCGCCTCACATGAGGGGCGTATCGCGATCGTCACGGACGTTGAGGCGGGATGTGGTGGACGCGGCGGCGCTCTTGACGAATGGCGCCAAAGCGGACGGCGAAGTCGTGTGGTCCTGACGCCCCGACGCTGGCGTCAAGTTGGCGGAGCAATCCGCTGGCGACGGTGGCAAGAAAGCCCGGTCACCGGGGAGAGCGCGAAGGAAACCGTTAACACCATCCGCGTGCGGGAATGCCGGGTGATCCCGGTGCGACCGTGGTGACTAACTCGTGTGTTCTACCATTTTACACACGAGGCTGCGGGTGCATCGGGCACCCGGCATTCCCCACGCCCTCTGTTTTTCAGGGCGGATGTTTTGGCCACACCCCGGGCGCGATTGGCGTCGCGGGAATGCGATTTGTCATGCCCGGTCTTGATCCGGGCATCCATCAATCTTCGTGAAGCGTTTCTTCGAAGCAGATGGATCACCGGGTCAAGCCCGGTGATGACGATCTCAAAATCTGCTTGCAGTTTGGCTGTCTGAAAATTGAATCGGCGCGCTAAAGGTCGATCCGTCATCCTGAGGTGCGAGCGCAGCGAGCCTCGAAGGATGAGCGGCCCGGGGCCGTCGTCCTTCGAGACGGCCGCGTTGCGGCCTCCTCAGGATGACGGGGATGGTGTGTGTATGCCGCAACGCCGCTTAAGCCTACTACTTCCTTCGCCGCGCCGCTTTTGCCGCCGGCGCGGCCGTCTCGGTTTCCGCCGCGTCCTCGCGCCAGCCCAAGATCTCCACCGCCAGCATCGGGTGATTGAATCCCTTCAGTTGCAGATCATCCAGCGCCCGGCCCTCGACCCATGGCTCGACCATGCCGTAGACGCGGCGGCTCACCACGATCTGGCCGGCCTTGGCTTCGTCGCACAGCCGCGAAGCCAGATTGGTGACGCTGCCGATCGCGGCGTATTCGAGCCGCTGCTCGAAGCCGATCTGGCCGAGGGTCGCATAGCCGAGCGCGATGCCGACGCCAAACCCAAGCGAATGTCCGCGGTTGCGCCAGCGCTCGGTCAGGGCGCCGATGGCGTCGCGCATCTCCACCGCCATCTTCACCGCGCGCCTGGTGTGATCAGAGAATTGTATCGGCGCGTTGAACAGCACCATCACGCCGTCGCCGGCATAGCGGTCGAGCGTGCCTTCATATTTGAAGATCAATTCCCCAAGTGCGGCGTGATATTCGCGCAGCACGTTCATCGCTTCCTCGGGCTCGGTCGCCTCGGTAAAGGCGGTAAAGCCGCGCAAGTCACAAAACACCACCGTGACCTCGCGGCGGTGGCTGTCGAGCAGCGAATCGTGGCCGTCGGACGAGGCAATCAGTTGCGCGACCTGCGGCGGCAGGAAGCGCTCGAGCCTGCGGATGCGCTCGATCTCGGCGAGCTGCTTCTCGACGCGCTCCTCCAGCGACTTGTTCCAATCCTTGAGCTGCTCGGTCTGCGCCTCGAGCTTGCCCGCCTGCTGCTGCACCGTCGAATGCGCGAGCGCGAGTTCGCGGCCCTTGTGGTCTACTTCGGTGAACAGCCGCGCATTGCGCATCGCCAGCACCGATTGGTGCGCGAAGGTCCGCATCAGGCCGATCAGGCCCGGCGGAAAATCGCCGGCGGCGCGCCGCAGCACCACCAGCGAGCCCAATACGCCTTTCTGGTCCACCAGCGGCACCACCAGCACCGAATGAAAACCGGCCGTCACCGCGACGTCGCGCAGCAGGGTCTCCGCAGCACCTGTGAGATCGGGAATCGCGATCGGCTCGCCATGCTTCGGGGCCCCGCCGAGCACGGTGGTGTCCTCGTCGATGGCGAGATGCGCGCCCGGCGCGGATTTCTCGATGCCGATCGATTCGGCGAGGTTGAACTGGCGTTTGGTCGCGTCGTAGCCGTAGATCAGCACCGCGTCGGCGTGGGTGATTTCCAGCGCGCGCGCCGCCACCGTCGGCAGCACGGCGTTGAGATCGAGCGAGGAGGCGACCGCGCGGCCGACTTCCTCCAGCACCTTGAGCTCGTTGATCGACTGCGCGAGGTCGCGGGTGCGCTCCGCCACCTTGGTCTCGAGGCCGGCATAGGTTTCGGAGAGCTGGCCGGCCATGCTGTTGAACTGGTCGGCGAGTTCTTCCAGCTCGTCCCTGGTTCGCACGTCGATGCGATGGTTGAAATCGCCCTCGCCGAGCCGCCGCGCGCCGCGCCGCAGCGCCGTGATCGGGATCAGCATGCGGCGGGCGAGGATGGAGCCGGCGAGGATCGCGACCGCCAGCCCAAGCCCGATCAGGAGCGCGATCCGCATCACCTTATCGCGGATCGGCGCCAGCGCCTGCGCGGTCGGTTGTTCGAAGAACACGAACCAGCCGAGTTTCGGCACCGCGGCGGCGGTGGTCAGCACCAAATGGCCGTCGGCGTCGGTGCCGGATGCGGGCGGCGCGGCGCCCGGCCTCGTCACGGCGGCGACCTGCGGCAGGCCGGTGAGGGACTTGCCGATCTCGGGCCCCTTGCTCGAACTCGCCAGCACCTCGCCGTGTGGGTCGACCACATAGGCAAAGGTCGACTTGCCGACCTGGGCGTCGCCGAGGAAATCGGTCAGGAAGCGCAGGTCGATTTCGGCGACGGTGACGTCGGCATTGAAGCCGGAATGCGACACCGAGATCGACATGAAGGGACGGGAATCGCGGAAAAAAGCCGGCGCGTAGCTGACGCTCTTGCCGTTGGTGTCGGTGAAGCGGAAGTCGCGGGAAAAATCGGCGTTGCTGCCGACCGCAATCGCGGTGCGCGACAGGCGAAGCTGCTCGCGGCCATAGCCGTCAAGCAGCGAGAGCTGCGAGATCGCCGGCACCTGGTTCAACAGCTGGGTGTAGTCGGCATGGTGCTGGTCGAGTGTCCGGGCGCTGGCGCGCGTCACCCAGCTGATCTGCCGCTCCAGCTCGGCGATCGACTGCTCGATCCGCCGCGCGGTGGCTTCCGCCTTCTCGCCCATGGCGTCGGTGAGCGTGGTCCTGGTGGCGCGGTAGCTGATCCAGGTTTCGATCGCGCCGTTGACGGCGAGCACGAACACCACGAGCCCGACCAGCGCCGTGACGTATTTGGCGAACAGGCCGCCGCGCGGCAACCAGCCTTTATCCGTGACCCCGATCATCCAGACCCTCATGCGCGCCCTTGGCCCTGCCGCCCGCGCATCAATGTCATCAGCCACGGCCTTCTTAGCACGTTTCGTGGGTGGTTGATGGGGGGTCTGCCGGCGTGGTTAGCCGCGATTCCGGGCTGTTTCTTCCCCCGCTCCCGCTTGCGGGGGAGGGCCGGGGTGGGGGCGCGGCGACGGCGGTGTGGATGAAGCGCGCGGCAACGATATCAGCGGCCGAACAACTGCCGCAGCACGTCGTTCATCGGCTGGCTGTTCTGTTGCGGCGGCGAATCGCTTTGCGACGGTGCGCTCTGGCCTTCGGGCGCGGGGGCGGGCGGGGAAAGGTCGCGCCCCTGATTGGATTTCTGATTGGACCCCTGGCCCAACCCCTGCTGCAGCAGATTGCCCAGCGTCTCGCCGAGCTGGCCGCCAAGCATATCGGACAAGCTGCCGCCGCTCGAACCGCTGCCGCCCAATCCGTCAGGACCGAACAGGCCCTTGCCCATTTCCTTGAGCCTGGCATAGGCCTCGTCCGGATTGTCCAGGATGCCGGCCACGTCGGGATAGATGCGCGGCTCGGACCACGAGCCATCGATGATCACGGGAATGCCGAACCCGACCGGATCGGCGGCGCGGCCCTGGCCTTCGGTGGTCATCACGAGCTTCGGCTCGACCCGGAATGCCAGCATTTTGGTGCCGAGGTCGACGGTGCCCACCCCGGTCATCCGCACCAGCGGGCCCACCAGATTGAGATCGGTGGTGGTGGCCTGGCCCTTCTCGAGACGGAACGAGGCGGAGAGTTGCGTGAGGTCGGTGGACTGCTCCTTGCCCTCCTGCCATCCCGACAGCGTGCCCGAGGTCAGCGAGCGGATCATCTGCGCGACGTTGAGGCCACGGATGGCGCCGTCCTGGAAATTGGCGAACACCGTGCCGCTGAGATTCGACATGATCGCGCGCTGGCTTTGGCCATTGGAGCGCACGGTGATCTTCGCCTGCATCTTGCCGTCGAGCTTGTCGAAGCCGGCGGCGCTGCGCAACAGCGGCAGCGCGCGCACCCCGACGAGATCGCCGCGCATGGCGTAACCGGGCGTGGCGCCGGACACGTCGATGTCGATTTCGCCGTTGGCCTGGCCGCCATAGGCGCCGAGATTGGAAACGGTGCATTTGAGGAGGCCGCCGGCGAGCGTGGAGTCGATGGCAGCCGGCGCAAGATGCGCACTTCCGATATTGAGTTCGGCGGCCGAAACGCGAACCTGGGCGTCGACATAGTTCAGACCGGTGAGGTCGATGGTGGCGTCGCTCCAAGGCGGTGACGAAGAAGAAGCCTGCGAGGAGGGTTGCGAGGCGCCTTGCGAATCCTGTGAGGCGGCCGTCGCCGTGACGGTGCCGGTATCGAGCCGCTGGAAGTCGAGATCGACTTTCACCAGCGGCTTGCTCGCGACATCGACCGAGGCCCACCCGTTGAACGCGCCGTTTCCGATGGTGCCGGTGAGGCCGTTGATCATGATCACCGAGCCGTTGAGCCGCACCTCGGCCTTGCCCGACAGCGGCGCCTGCAACACGCCGGGTGCATCCAGCGTCAATTCGACCGGAACGTTCTGCCGCTCCAGCGGTGGGGCCGGTGCCGTCGCCTTGATGTCGAATTTCAGCGGATGTCCGCCGGCGCGCGCGCTGCCGGTGACTCCGATTTTTCGCTCAGGGCCGACAACGGCATCGGCGCTGATGCCTTCGATGCGATTTTCGACGTGATCGCGCAGGTGGGAAAACACGACCGTGCCGTCGGTCACGGTGATGCGCTGGATCGCGGGCGCGTCAGAAGCAGCCTCGCGCGACGCCGGCGCGGACTTTGAGGGAGCCGCCTTGGGCACCGCGGTGCGTTCGCGCAGCAGCGGCACGTTGAGAACCGGGCGGACGATCACAAGTTCGGTGATCTCGGGGCGGCCTGACCACACGCTCCCAAGCGTCATGTCGGCCTGGATGCTGCCGACGGTGAGGCGATTGCCGGGGTCGCGGTCCTTCGGTCCCTCCAGCGTGACGTCATTCATCGTCACGTTCAGCGACGGCCAAAGGCCAATCCTGGTCGAGCCGGCGATGTTCAGCCGGTATCCGGTTTCGCGCTCGACCCGGTCCTGGATCGCCGAAGCAATAAAGCCCGAGGGGATTCCGATGATCAGCAGCAGCGCTGCGACCACGAGGATGGCGGCGACGGCGGCGCTTACGATTTTCAAGACTCTCATGTCGATCTTCCGGACCGGATATCAGCGTCGGGTTTGGCCCATCAGACGAGGCCTTTTTCCTTCAAGTCTATCCCGGAAAAGGGAAGCGGCTCAAAGCCACCAAAAATAGCCCGCGGGTGCTGCAAAGGTATGTGACTTATGACACACTTCGGGCAAGGGCGACCTCTGGGGATTCATTTCAGACGCGTGGTGGAAGGCATTGCAATGGGCAAACAGGCCGAATTTGCGGTTATTTTAAAGATGAATCCGATGTTCGCGGATCTCGGCGCCGACGAATTGCAGCGGATCTCGTCGCTCTGCCACACCCACCACCTCGATGTCGGCGAGATGCTGTTTCAGAAGGGCGACCCCGGCGACGCCCTGTTCGGGGTTCGCCGGGGCCAGATCCGGATTGAGACCGGCGCCTCCGACGGCAGCCGGCTGACCCTGAATTTCCTCGGGCCCGGTGATCTCTTCGGCGAGGTCGCCGTTCTCGACGGCCAGAGCCGCACCGCGGATGCGGCTGCCGGCGAGCCGACCGAATTGTTCGTGCTGCGCAGGGAGGATTTCCTGAGCTTTCTCGAACGCGAGCCGCATGTCGCGATCAAGCTGATCATGCTTTTGTGCCAGCGCATCCGCTGGATGAGCGAGCGGATGGAGGAATCGGTGCTGCAGCCGCTGCCGGTTCGGCTGGCGCGAAGGCTGTGCGCGCTGGCGTCCGATTTCGGCTCCGAGGTGCACATCTCGCAGGAACAGCTCGGCGTGTTCGTCGGCGCCGCGCGCGAAAGCGTCAACCGTCAATTGCAGCTCTGGCGCAAGGACGGCATTCTGGATTTGCAGCGCGGGCGGATATTGCTGCAGAACATGACCAAGCTGACGGCGGTGGCGCGGAACGAGTGAGGCCGATCAGGGTACCCTCACTCCGCCGCGGGAGAGTGCACGATGGTTGGCGGAGGCTGGTGATCCCTGGCGTGATCCGACGCCACCGCATGCTCGCCATCGCCGCTGGACGCCAGCAGTTTTTTGCCGAAGCGCCAGATCAGCGCGCCGATGTCGTCCATCATCATGAACATCGCCGGCACGAAAACCAGCGAGAGGATGGTGGAGAAAACCAGTCCACCGATCACAGCGAGCGCCATCGGCGAGCGGAATTCGCCGCCGGCGCCGAACGCCAGCGCTGATGGCATCATGCCCGCCGCCATGGCGACGGTGGTCATGACGATGGGGCGCGCGCGCTTCATGCCTGCGTCGATGATCGCTTCCTCGCGCGGTTTGCCCTCGCGGAGGGACTCCACCGCGAATTCCACCAGCATAATGGCGTTCTTGGTCACGATGCCCATCAGCATCAGGATTCCGATCCACACCGGCGTCGTCAGCTGCTTGCCGGTCAGGAGCAGCGCCACGATCGCACCGCCGATCGAAAGCGGCAGCGAGAACAGGATGGTGATCGGCTGCAGGAAGGTTCCGAACAACAGTACCAGCACCGCATAGACCATCATCAGGCCCGCGGTGATCGCTGTGGCAAAGCCCGTCGACAATTCGTTCAGGCTTTCGGCATCGCCCGACGGGTTCACCGACACGCCCTTGGGCAGGCTCTTCATCACCGGAAGCTCGTAGATCTTCTTGGTGGCGTCGCCCAGCGCCGCGGTGCCGACGAGATCAGCCGCCACGGTGGCCTGCCGTTCCCGGTCGTAGCGGTTGATGCTGGTGGGCCCCTGGTCGAGCTTGATGTCGGCAACGACCGATAGCGGCACGCCGCCGCGGCCGCCGCCGAGCGGCACCCGCAACTGATCGAGAACCTGCAGATTGCCGCGCGCCCCGTCTTCGAGCTGGACGCGGATCGGCACCTGCCGGTCGCCGGCGTCGAATTTGGCAAGCGCCGGGCCGACGTCACCGATGGTGGCGACGCGAATGGTCTCCGACAGGCTTTCGGTGGAGACGCCGAGCCGCGCGGCGAGATCCGCCCGCGGCTGGATGCGAAGCTCCGGCCGGTCGAGCGAGGTCTCCGAGATCACATTGGCGATCAGCGGGATCCGCTTCATCTGGTTGGCGAGTTCGCTGGCGACGTTACTGACGATATTGCTGTCGGCGCCGGTGACGACCAGCGAGATCGCGCGCAGGCCGTTTTCGTCGAGGAACCAGAACCGGATGTCGGGAACGTTTTCGAGATCCTGGCCGATCGCGAGCTCAAGCTGGCGCTGGGTGATCTTGCGCCCGGTCTTCGGCGTGTAGTTGATGATCAGCGCGGCACGGCGTACCTCGAACGTTCCCGGTGGCACCCGCCCGCCGTCGACGAATACGCTCTTGACCTCGGGGCGCTTGCGCAGGCGCGAGACGATTTCCTCGGTGACCTTCTCGGTATAGGCGAGCTGCGAGCCCGGCGGCAGCTCCATCGCCAAAAGCGAGCGCGCGGTGTCCTGCGCCGGCAGGAAGCCCTGCGGCAGCAGCGTGATGCTCCAGATCGAGGCTGCAAAAATGCCGAAGCCGATCAGCACGGTGATGAAGTAATGCTTCACCGACCAGGTCACTAGCCGCGTGTAGGTTTGCAGCACGCGTCCCGGCGGCGGGACGTCATGCGGATGATCTTTCAGGAAGTAGGCGGCCAGCACCGGCGTGACGAAGCGCGCGGCGAGCAGCGAGAAGAACACCTGCACTGAAACCGTGATGCCGAATTGCTTGAAGAATTGTCCGGCGATCCCGGACATGAAGCTTGCCGGCGCGAAGATCGCGATAATCGTCAGCGAAATCGCGATGACGGCAAGCCCGATCTCGTCGGCGGCTTCGAGGGCGGCGCGATAGGGCGACTTTCCCATCCGCATGTGGCGCACGATGTTCTCGATCTCGACAATGGCGTCGTCGACCAGAATGCCGGTGGACAGCGTGATGGCGAGGAAGCTGACGAGGTTCAGCGAGAATCCCAGAATGTCCATCGCCCAGAATGCCGGGAAGATCGACAGCGGCAGCGAGATCGCGGCGATGATGGTGGCGCGGATATCGCGCAGGAACAAAAGCACGATGATGACGGCGAGGATGGCGCCTTCGAACAGGGTCGAGATCGCGGCCTCGTAATTGCCCTTGGTGAATTCCACCGAGGTGTCGATCAGCTGGAGGTCGACGTCGGGATGGGCAATCTTCAGCGCGTCGATGCGCTTCTGCACGGCCGCGGCGACCACCACGTCGCTGGCGCCCTTCGAGCGTTTGATGCCGAGCGCCACCACAGGCTCGCCATTGAAGCGGGCAAAGGTCCGGCGGTCGGCGATGGTGTCGGTGACGGTTCCGAGATCGTCGAGGCGCACTTCGCCGCCGCTCGGCAGGCTGATCATGGTTCCGGCAAGGTCGTTGAGGCTCTTGGCGCCGGCGAGGGTGCGGATGGCCTGGTCGTTCTTCCCGATCTCGGCCCGGCCGCCGGCGAGGTCGACATTGGTGCCGCGCAGGCGGTGGCTGACATCGACCGCGGTGAGCCCTGCGGCCTGCAGCCGGTCCGGATCGAGCGAAACGAGGATCTCGCGCTCGACGCCGCCGATGCGCTCGACCTGGGCGACGTTGCGCACGCCCTGCAGCGCGCGTTTGACGACGTCATCGACGAAATAGGACAATTGCTCGGGCGTCTTGCCGGGCGAGATCGCGGCATAGGTGACGATCGGGAGGCCGATGACGTCGACGCGCTGGATCAGCGGCTCGGTGACATTCTGCGGCAGGTTGGCGCGCACCCGCGTGACGGCGTCCTTGACGTCGTTCAGCGCGCGGTCGGTGTTGGTCTCCAGCGCGAACTGGATCGTCGTCAGCGACAGCCCGTCGGTGATCGAGGATGAAATGTGCCGCACGCCCTCGACGCCCGACACGCCGTCTTCGATGGTCTTGGTGACTTGCGATTCAAGTTCTGCCGGCGCTGCGCCGAACTGCGAGACCGCGACCGAGATCACGGGGATGTCGGCGCTCGGCAGCCGCGTCACCGCGAGCTTGGTGAAGCTGATCCATCCGAGCACCAGCAGGATTATCGAAAACACGATCGAAGGCAGCGGATTGCGGATCGACCATGCCGAGATATTCATAGCCATCAGCGTACCCGCGTTCGATCGAGTTCCTCGGCGAACATGGTCTTGATCTGGTCGCCGTCATGCAGCGAAGAGCCAGCGTCGGCCACGACGATTTCGCCGACGTCGAGGCCCTCGAGGATTTCCGTTGACGTGTCGGACACCAGTCCGACCCGAACATGTCGCGTCTCAACCGTATTCCCTTTGACCACCTGAACCGTCAGATGGTCAATGGCGGTGCGCGGGATGGCGACGCCGCAGCTGCGCTTGGCGTCGATGCTGGCCTGGGCAAACATGCCGATCTTGAGCGAGGGATGGTTGGTCAGGGTGATCCTGACATGGCCGAGCTGCGTGGTGCGGTCGATCTGAGGTGAAACCAGCCTGACGCGCCCTGCGAGATCCGGTCCGTTATCGCGGCTGACCCGTACGGTCGCGCCGGGATTGAGCTTCATCATGTGGACCGCGGGCACTTCGGCATCGAGGTCGATTTCGTTGTTGACGGCAATGCGGAACATCGGCCCGGCCTGGGGTGATGCCGGCGCGCCGACGATGGTGTTGACCTGGGTGAGAAGCCCGGCGGCCGGCGCGCGCAGCGAGGTCGGCGCGGGTCTTGAGCCTGCGCCGGGCGCTCCCGGTTGCGGCGGTGGCAGGGCCAGCCGTGCCAGTTCCTGATTCTCGCTGACCATCTCGCCTTCGCGGACCAGCAGATCGGAAACCCTGGATCCCTCCTGATCCACCCCGACCACCGCTTCCCGGCGTGGCACCACAAATCCAGTGACCCGCACCAGGTCGGAGAAGCAGGCATTGGTGGATTTCGTGACCATGACCAGGGCCTTGCTGGTCGTCTCCTTTTCTTCGGGACGGGAGCGGTGCTCAAACCAGTACCAGGTACCGCCAAGGATCGCGAAAAACGCCACCGCCAACGCAGGCTTGAGATGTTCGGAAAGCGTCATCGCGCGACCAATCCAGACCTAAAGTTTTGAGATGCCATTCCGGGTTCGATGCTTGGCATCGCCCGGGCATGACGGAGAGTATGACAGACAAAAGCGACCCGAGGGGGGCGCGACGCACGTCGATTGCAAAACTTTGGCCGGACCATCCGCGCTCACTTGGACGCGGTGGCCTTGTTGTCCATGTTCACAACCTGGACGCGACGGTTCACTTCCGCCGTCGGATGGGCCGGGTCCTTCAGCTTGGTCTTGCCGTATCCGACGGTCACGAGGTCGGCACCGGCAATACCGAATTTGTCCACCAGATAACGCTTGATCGAATCGGCGCGACGCTCCGAAAGGTCCTGATTGTAGGCCTCGCCGCCCACGGCGTCGGTATGGCCCGCGACGATAAAGGTCGAGCCCTTCAGGTCGGGATTGGAAAGCGCCCGCCCCAGAGCCTGGACTGAGGGCAGCGACTTGGCGCTGATATCAGCCGAATTGTAGTCGAAGTTGATTTCAAGATCGATCTTCGGCTTGTCCTTGACGACGGTGGCGATTTCTTCGCGCTCGGTGACCGAGAGCGAGCGTGTGGGCCGGTTGCGCAGCTTCTCCACGAGCCGCCCTTCGGCAGCGGCCGCCGCGGGATCGGTCTGGGTCTGCGGGCCCGCCGAAAGGCTTCTGGTCAGCGGCTTCTTGGCCGGCGCCAGCGCCCGCAGGATCTGATCCTCGGTGACGTCCTCGGCGGCCTTGGCCACGCCGATCGAGAGCGCGGCGCCGATCGTCAGAACTGAAAGGATCGCGATAAAACTTTTCCCTCCGGAAATTTTCGACATTGCCACTCCCTCCCGCACGCCGTTGCGCGATTCCAATGAATTTCCAGTCTGCCGCCGGCCGAGTTCAACCCAAATCGGCTGCGGCACCTGCTCATTTGTCTTAGGCGCCTTTCCCCGGGGGGTCGCGGAGGCGCCCACCTCCAACTCAATTGCCGTCACCGCACCCCGTAACCGGCAAATTCCTTGACAATATTCGGATCCATCGCCTTCGCATTGGCGATGTCCACCTCGCCCTCCGCAACTGCGCCGTTGCGTTGCTTGGCGAGGCCCCGCCCGTACAATGAGGACGTCAGCCGCGGATTGATCTTCAGGGCGGCGTCAAAATCGGCGATCGCGTTTTTGGCTTGCCCGCTCTTGAGGTTGACAAGGCCACGGCTGTCGAGCGCGTCGACGAAGTTGGGGCGCAGCCGCAGCGCCTCGTTGCAGTCCCTCAGCGCCGACTGCAATTCGCCGATCACGGTGCGGGCCCAGCAGCGGTTGTTATAGGCTTCGACGTCCTTCGGATTGAGCCGGAGCGAGCCGTCGAAATCCTTGATGGCGAGGTCATAGGCGCCCTTGCTGGCATAGACCTGCCCACGCCGGTAGAGCGCGCCTGCATCATCGGGATTGTCGGCGAGCCTGGCAGTCAGGGTCTTGATCGTGGGGTCGTCGGCGAGCGACGGCTGCTGCGGCGGTGGCGGCGTTCCGTCATTGCTTGGCGCATTTTGCGCCGGTTTGTCGGGCGCAGGCAGGACAGGCGGAGGCGGGACCGGCGATTCGGCCTTCGGCAGCGGCGGTGGTTCCAGGCGCGGCGGCGCCGGAGGCGGAGGTGATGCCGGCGCGGGAAGCTGTGGCTGGGGAAGCGTCGCCATCGGACCTGGCGGCCGCGCGCCTGGAATGAACGAAAAATCCTCGGCCAGCGACGACGAGATCCAGGGCACCTGCTCGCTGCGGGATGCGCGGGTGACGCCGACCCGGGTCCGGTTCAGCGTCTCCTCCGCCATCAGGTCGGGAACGCGGATTTCCTTGAGCAGCTCCTGAACGAACAGGCTATGATCGCCGCCATTGTCGGAGATGACGGAACTGAGCGCCGCCGAATACATCACCAGCGTCCCGTTCGGTGCGATCACCGGCGCGAGGCCGGCGGAGAAGCTGCGAAACCGGCGTTCGAAAGGATTGCGCCTGGAGGCGTCGACCAGGGCGATCTTGACGCCGGCGCCGCGGTTGTTGATTTCGCCCAGCACCGTCTCCAGGCTGAAGCCGTCGCGACGTACATCGGGTTCGGTCCAGATCTGCGCATCGACCGGAATCATGTAGCTCTGGCGATTGGACTGGACGCCAAAACCGCTGAAGAAGAGCAGTGCAACAGTGCCGGGCTTGATATGGCCATAAAGCCGCTCGAAGGCTTTGCGCATGCCGTCGCCGGTCAGATTCTCGCCGATCTCGACGGTGAAGCCGTCGCGCTTGAGCTCGTCGGCGATATCGCGGGCGTCGTTGATGGGCTCCTTCAACGGCGCGTCGGCGTCGGGATATTTGGCGTTGCCGATGACAAGGGCAAACCGGTCGGCAGCGCTGGCGGCCAGCGGAAAAATCGGCGCGATCGACAAGGTTAAAATGGCGATCAATGTAAGGCGGATTCTCATACGACGTCAGTCCAGCCAAAAAAGGCGCCGATCCGAGCCCTGCGCCTCGACGACCTTATCCCACGGAAATCGCATTATCAAACCGGGCCAGCAAGCGCTGTCAACTGGCTGCGAAGGCCGCGTATGCGCGACGATTTACCGCGATAGGCTTGCGGGCGGCGCCCGTCCCGAGCCACCCATCAAAGCCGGTCAGGTTCAGCAATCGCGGCATTTTGCGGCGCGGCGGGCGGCAAATGTTGCGGACATGTGAAACATGGCGATCGATGGGCGTCGTTGTCGCCCCACATTGCAGGCGGCCGGCGTTTTCATATGCCCGAACCGCTCAGGGTTTGACCTTTTGACAGGGCGGTGGCTTGCTGCGCTCAGCCAATAACAGCCGAGAAAAGTTCAGCCGATGGAAAACGCCTACGAAATCTATGCGCTCCGCTATGCGACGATGTCGCCACGCACCCCCAACATGAATTACCTGTCGCCGGACCCCCACGAGACCACGGCGTCGGACCTCGATTACTTCGTCTGGCTGGTCCGGGGCCGCGGCCGCGATATTCTGGTCGATACCGGGTTCAACGCGGCGGAAGCGGATTTGCGAAACCGCAGGCTCACGCTCAATCCGGTGGATGCGCTGGCGCGCTTCGGCGTCAACGCCGACGCGATCAAGGACGTCATCGTCACCCACATGCATTACGACCACGCCGGCAATCTCGACCTGTTTCCGAACGCAAGGTTTCATTTGCAGGACCGCGAGATGAGTTACGCCACCGGACGCTGCATGTGCTTTGGCGCCCTGCGGCATCCATTCTCGGTGGAACACGTCACGCTGATGGTGCGCCACGTCTACGGCGAGCGCGTCACCTTTCATTCCGGCGATGGCGAGGTTTCCCCCGGCGTCACGGTGCACCGGGTCGGCGGCCATTCCGACGGCCTACAGGTGGTGCGGGTCGAGACCGCGCGGGGGCCGGTGGTGCTGGCATCGGACGCGGCGCATTATTACGGCAATCTGCATCGCCGCAGTCCGTTTCCGATCGTCTACAATATCGGCGACATGTGCCAG
>Ga0210405_10000103_pt1 | contig 113227 bp, 75 predicted proteins | sample IncBWH11MmetaG_FD_155492 | JGI IMG/M metagenome (GOLD analysis project Ga0210405, IMG submission 155492) | Forest soil microbial communities from Barre Woods Harvard Forest LTER site, Petersham, Massachusetts, United States - Inc-BW-H-11-M | ecosystem: Environmental > Terrestrial > Soil >... | reverse complement strand
GAACGGCTTGGTCACCACCGCCACCGTCAGGGCGCCGATCTCGGCCGCCAGCGAGGCGATGATCGGCGCCGCGCCGGTGCCGGTGCCGCCGCCCAGGCCGGCGGTCAGGAACACCATGTCCGCCCCTTCGAGCGTCTCCAGGATGCGCTCGGTGTCCTCGAGCGCCGCCTTGCGCCCGACCTCGGGATCGGCGCCGGCCCCCAGCCCCTTGGTCAGCAGGCCGCCGATCTGTAGCTTCAGCGGCGCCCGACACTTGTGGAGCGCCTGCAGGTCGGTGTTGGCGGCGATGAACTCGACGCCGCGCAGCTGGGCGTCGATCATGCGGTTGACCGCATTGCCGCCGCCGCCGCCGACGCCGATCACCTTGATGCGGGCGGCGGCGGTGAAATCGTCGGCCACGCGCATCGGCGCCTCCTGCTTGTCGAGAGCATCCGGGTCGTCGAACAGGATCATGAAGCACCCCCTTTTGGGTTGAAGCAGCTACGTGTCTATCTCTACAAGAGGTCCGAGAACATCCCGCGCAGGCTGCCGACGACGCCGCGCACGCTGAACCCCGAGCGTTTCTGGGTCTTGCCCTGGCTCTGCTCGGCGCCGTGGGCGTAGAGCAGCAGCCCCGAGGCCGTCGACCAGGTCGGGCTGCTGATCACGTCCACCAGCCCGCCCAGGCCGCGCGGCAGGCCGTAGCGCACGCCGGCGTCGAAGACCTGCTCGGCCAGCTCCAGCAGGCCGTCGAGCTGCGCGCCGCCGCCGGTCAGCACCACCCCGCCGCGCAGACCCTCGTCGGAGGCGTGCTTGCGCAGGTCGTCGCGCAGCATGTTGAACAGCTCCTCGGCGCGCGGCTGCAGGATCTCGCAGAGCTCGCGCTTGGGCACCACCCGCGAGCTGCCGCCGCCCACCGTCGGCACCGAGATGCCGTCCTCCTCGGTGACCATGCTCGGCAGGCAGCAGCCCTGCTTGATCTTGATCCGCTCGGCCTCCGCGAACGGCGTCCGCAGCACCATCGCGAGGTCGTTGGTGAAATGGCCGGCGCCGATCGGCGCCACCGCGCTGTACTGGATCTCGCCCTCGCAGAACAGCGCGTACTCGGTGGTGCCGGCGCCGACGTCGACCAGCAGCACGCCCAGCTCGCGCTCGTCGGGCGACAGCACCGCTTCGGCGGTGGCCAGCGGCTCGAAGACCATCTCCACCACCTCGACGCCGGCGCGGTTGACGCAGGTCAGCAGGGTGCGCGAGCGGGTGATGTTGCCGGTCACCAGATGGACCATCACCTCCAGGCGCGTGCCCAGCATGCCCAGCGGATCGTCGATGCCGCCCTGCTCGTCGACGATGAACTCCTGCGGCACCGCGTGCAGGATCTCGCGGTCGGAGGGCAGCGCCGCCGACTGCGCCGCCTCCAGCACGCGCTGGATGTCCTGGCGGGTGATCTCGCGGTCCTTGCGCGACACCGACACCATGCCGCGCGAGTTGACGCTGCGGATGTCGGCACCGGCGACGCCGACGTAGGCCCGCGAGATCTCCACCCCGGCCATCACCTCGGCTTCCTCGCTCGCCTGCTTGAGCGCCTCGACGGTGGCCTCGACGTTGACGATGTTGCCCTTGCGGGTGCCGCGGTTGGGAGCGAGGCCCTTGCCCACCACCTCCATGCTTCCCTTGGCGTCGCTCTGGCCGATGAGCACGCCCACCTTCGAGGACCCGATGTCGATGCTCACGAAGTAAGGTTCCGGTTTGGCCATGTCTCGAACCCCTCCTACCTCAAGGATTTGCCTTCGATCGCGGCGCCGGCTGCACCACGATGCGGCGGGAGAAACGCAGATCGACGGCGGTGAGCGCCGGATAGCGGCGCCGGAGCTCGGGCAGCAGCTGCTCGAATCGGATCAGGTTGTCGGCCAGCCGGCTGCCGCGCACCAGCAGCGGGCAGGGCAAGGCCTCGACGTGCAAGCGGTAGTCGTCCTCGTCGACGACGTCGATCTGCGACAGCGCCGGCGTCCACGCCGGCCGCAGCTGGCGCAGCCGCGCCGCCAGCTGCAGGGCGCCGGCGACGCCGGCCGCCTCGGCCGTGGCCGGCAGCGCCTCGCCGGCCGGCTGGAAGCTCACCATCAGCAGCCCCTGCCGGCGGGCCGCCGCCACCGCCGCCGGCGGGCCGACCGGCGCGATCGGCAGACCCGCGGCGTCGGCATACATCAGGGTGTCGCCGCTGCGCAGCAGCACCGCCGGCCGGCGCTCGGCGACGGTCACCCGCAGGCGATCCGGCAGCTCCTTGGCCACCTCGGCGGCGGCGACCCAGGGATTGGCGGCCAGCCGCAGCCGCACCTCCGCCAGCGGCAGGCGCAGCAGGTTCCGCCCCAGCAGCGGCGCCAGGGCCTGGCGCACCCAGGCGGCCGGCACCCGCTCGGCGGCTTTCGCCGCCAGGACCGCGGCGATCGGCGCGGCGGCGGCGCGGCGGCCGACGGCGATGGTGCGCAGCTGGAACTGGCGCGAGGTGAGCAGCCAGGCGCCGAGCGCCAGCGGCAGCGCCACGGTCGCGGCCGCGACCGCCAGCGGCCTGGCCAGCGCCAGCAGCGGGCTGCGCCGGCGGCGGCGCGGCGGCGCGCCGCGGCGGCGGAAGTCGAGCACGCGCCCGGCCGCGGCGCCGGCCATCGCCATGCGCGACAATCCCGGCAGGTCGGCGCCACCGGCCACGCCGCCGCCGGCGATCGCCACACCGCCGGCCAACGCGATGCCGCCGCCGAAAGCGAGGCGGCCGCTCATGCCGGGGGGCCCTCCGCTACCAGCTGGCTCGCCAGCCGGTTGATGTCGCCGGCGCCCAGCGTCAGCACTACGTCGCCGGCGGCGATCTCGGCGGCGAGCACCGGCGGCGCCTCGCGCCAGTGGCGGCAGTAGGCGACGTTGCGGTGGCCGCTGCGGCGCGCCGCCTCCACCACCAGCTCGCCGGTGACGCCGGGCAGCGGCGCCTCCCGCGACGGATAGACGTCGGTCACCACCGCCTGGTCCGCGCCCAGCAGGGAGTTGCCCAGCTCCACGGCCAGGTCGCGGGTGCGCGAGAACAGGTGCGGCTGGAACACCGCGTGGATACGCGCCCGGGGAAAGGTCTGCCGGGCCGCGTCGAGGGTCGCCGTCACCTCGGTGGGGTGGTGGGCGTAGTCGTCCACCACCGCCGCCCCGCGCCAGCTCCCCATCGGCTCGAAGCGGCGGTGGACGCCCTTGAAGCCGGCGATGGCGGCGGCGATGGCGTCCCAACCGATGCGCAGCGTCAGGCCGACGCCGACCGCCGCCAGGGCGTTGACGACGTTGTGCCGGCCGGGCATCGGCAGCTCGATCTGGCCGAGCAGGCCGCCGCGCAGGCTGCGCACGGCGAAGCGGCTGCCCCAGGCCAGCGGCTCGATGTCGACCGCCGACAGCTCGGCCTGCGGCGACAGGCCGTAGGTGACGATGCGGCGGTCGGCGAGCCGCGGCAGGATGCGGCGCACCTCGGGGTCGTCGAGGCAGACGATGACGCGGCCGAAGAACGGCACCCGGCTGGCGAAGCTGACGAAGGCGTCGGCGATCTCCGCCAGGTCGCCGTAGGTGTCGAGATGGTCGCGGTCGATGGTCGTCACCACCGCGATCACCGGGGTCAGGCGCAGGAAGCTGCGGTCGAACTCGTCCGCCTCCGCCACCAGGTACTGGCTGCGGCCCAGGCGCGCGCCGGTGCCGGACAGCCGCAGGCGGCCGCCGACGATCACCGTTGGATCGAGCGCCGCCTCGGTCAGCACGGTGCCGATCAACGAGGTGGTGGTGGTCTTGCCGTGGGTGCCGGCGATGGCGATGCCGTACTTCAAGCGCATCAGCTCGCCCAGCATCTCCGCCCGCCGCACCACCGGGATGCCGAGGAGCCGCGCCGCCTGCACCTCGGGGTTGTCGTCGGCCACCGCCGAAGAGATCACCACCAGCTCGACGTCGCCGAGATGATCGGGGGAGTGCCCCTCGTGGATCGCGGCGCCGAGCTGGCGCAGCCGGTCGGTGGCTTCCGACGACGCCTGATCGCAGCCGCTCACCTCCAGCTCGTATTCGAGCAGGATCTCGGCGATGCCGCTCATGCCGGCGCCGCCGATGCCCACGAAGTGGACGCGCGACAGGTCGGTGAACTCGGTGAAGATCACGCCGCGCCTCCACGCCGTGCGGGGGCGAGCGCCGCCAGCCGATCGGCGATCGCCGCCGCCGCGTCGGGCCGCGCCAGGGACCGCGCCGCCCGCCCCATCGCCGCCAGCCGCGCGCCGTCGCCGAGCAGGCCGGCGAGGCGCGCCGCCAGCGGCCCCGGCTCGAGGTCGGCGACGCCCAGCACCTCGGCGCCGCCGGCCGCCGCCAGCAGGCGGGCGTTGTCCTGCTGATGGCCGGCGGCGATGGCCAGCGGCGCCAGCAGCACGGCGCGCCCGGCGGCGCAGATCTCGGCGACGGTGATGGCGCCGGCGCGCGACACCAGCAAACCGCTCGCCGCCATCGCGCCGGCCACGTCGTCGAGGAACGGCACCACCTCCGCCCGCGTCGCCGGCACCCCGGCCGCGGCGTAGGCGGCGCGCGTTTCGTCCAGGTGGCGAGCGCCGGCCTGGTGCAGGATGCGCAGCTCCGGCATGGCTGCTAGCAGCTGCGCCGCCGCCGCCGGCAGCGCGCGGTTGAGCTGGCGCGCCCCCTGGCTGCCGCCAAGCACCAAGAGGCGCGGCGGCGGTGCGGCGGCTCCGGCCGGGGTGGTCGCGGCGGCTCCGGCCGGCGGTGGCGCCGGCGCCGCGAAGAAGGCCCGCCGCACCGGCACTCCGGTCACCGTCGCCGGGCAGTGCAGGCCGTCAGCGGTCGCGGCGTAGCCGACCGCCGCCGCCGTCGCCCAGCGCGAGAGCCAGCGGTTGGCGACGCCGGCGCGGGCGTTGGGCTCGAGCAGCAGCACCGGCCGCCCGGCCAGCCGCGCGCCCACCACCGCCGGCGCCGAGACGTAGCCGCCGGTCCCCAGCACCACGGTGGCGCCCAGCCGCCGGATCAGGACCGCCGCCGACGCCGCCGAGCGCGCCAGGGTGGCGAGCGCCAGCGCCTGCGCCAGCGGCCCGCGGCCCAGGAGCGGCCGCGCCGCCAGCCCATGGAACGGGATGCCGCGCTCCGGCACCAGGCGCGCCTCGAGCCCGCCGGGAGAGCCGGCGAAGCTCACCCGCCACCCCCGCGCCAGCAGCTCGTCGGCCACTGCCAGGGCCGGGAAGACGTGACCGCCGGTGCCGCCTCCGGCCAGCAGCGCATGGCGCTCCGCGGCGCCGTCCCGACGCGGCTCGTGCCGGTCACGGCGCTCCTCGTCGGCGTTGCTGGCGGGCGTGGCATCCATGACATCCCTGGCGACGAGGCGTCCATCATCCATGCTGTGAGACGTTGAGCAGCACGCCGCAGGCGCAGAGCGTGACCACCAGCGAGGAGCCGCCGTAGGAGATGAACGGCAGCGGGATCCCCTTGGTCGGCAGCAGCGCCACGGTGACGCTGACGTTGATCAAGGCCTGCAGGGCGAGGATGCCGGTGAAACCCCAGCCGAGGTAGCGGCCGAACAGGTCGGGGGCCTTGGCGCCGGCCCGCAGGCCGCGCCAGGCGAACACCGCGAAGGTGAGCACCACCGCCATCGCCCCCACCATGCCCAGCTCCTCGGCGACGATCGAGAAGATGAAATCGGACTCCGGATGCGGCAGGAAATAGAGCTTCTGCACGCTCTTGCCCGGCCCGAGCCCGAGCAGCCCGCCGGAGCCCACGGCGATCAGCGACTGCAACCCCTGGAAGCCGCTGCCCAGCGGGTCGCGCTCGGGATCCAGGAACGTCGAGAAGCGGCCGCGCCGGTAGGGCTCGGCCATCACCAGCAGCCACAGCACCGGCGGCACCAGCGCCACCGCGGTCGCCACCCAGGCCCAGGACAGGCCGGCGAGGAACACCAGCAGCCCGGCGGTGCCGGCCAGCAGCACGGCGGTGCCCATGTCCGGTTCGAGCAGGATCAGGCTGGCGCAGAGGACCGTGGCGAGCGCCACCGGCACCAGCAGCGACAGGCGATTGACCTCGCCCTGCTTCTTGTCGAGCTGATAGGCGATGAACGGCACCAGCGCCAGCTTGGCGAGCTCGGAGGGCTGCAACGAGAGGCCGGCGAGCAGGAACCACCGGCGGGTGCCGTTGATCTGCGGCGAGAAGAGCACGCCGACCAGCAGCAGCAGCGACACCGCCAGCATGGCGTAGATCACCGCCGGCGAGCGCAGGCGCCGGTAGTCGAGGTGCATCAGGCAGACCATCAGCGCGAGCCCCACCGCCGCCGCCAGCGCCTGCTTGACCAGGAACGGGTTGAGCAGCGGCGAGCGTTCCCGCGCGATGGCGGCGCTCGCCGAGTACACCATCACCAGGCCGAAGAAGATCAGCAGCGCCACGGTGGTGAAGAGCACCCGGTCAAACGCCAGCTTCTTGGCCATCCGTACCTCCACCGGCGGCCAGCGCCGCCCGCACCTCGCGCTGGAAGGCCTCGCCGCGGTCGGCGAAGCTGCGGAACTGGTCGTAGCTGGCGCAGGCCGGCGACAGCACCACCGCCTCGCCGGGCAGCGCCCGGCGCGCCGCCGCCCGCACCGCGGCGGCGAGAGTGCCGGCGAGCTCGATCGGCGCGGCGCCGCCGAGCGCCCGCTCCAGCTCGCCGGCGGCCTCGCCGATCAGGTAGAGGCGCCGGGCCTTCGCCCGCGCCAGCTCCGCCAGCGGCGTCAGGTCGGCGCCCTTGTTGCGGCCGCCCAGGATCAGGTGCACCGTGCGGTCCGCGAAACCTTCGAGCGACTTGACGGTCGCCGCCGGATTGGTGCCCTTGGAGTCGTCGTACCAGGTGACGCCGGCGTGGGCCGCCACCCGCTGCAGGCGGTGCGGCAGGCCGCTGAAGCCGGCGAGGCCCCGGCGCACCGCCGCCGGATCCGCTCCCATGCCGCGCGCCAGCAGCGCCGCCGCCATGGCGTTCTCGAGGTTCTGCACCCCGGCGAGCGGCACCGCCGCGGCGGCGAACAGCTCGCGCGCCGGCTCGCCCGGCGAGGCCTCGACCACCGCGCCGCCGGCCGCGAGCCAGCAGCCGTCCTCGACCGGTCCGCGGCGGGAGAACAGGCGCCGGCGGATGGCGCAGCAGGGCTTCGGCACGGCGCCCGGCGTCGGCGGCAGCGTCGTCAGGGTGGTGCGGGTGATCGGGTCGTCGGCGTTGAGCACCGCGAGGTCGCCGGCGCCCTGGCGGCGGAACAGCCGGCGCTTGGCGGCGGCATAGGCGGCGAGATCGCGGTAGCGGTCGAGGTGGTCCTCGCTCAGGTTGAGGAAGGCCGCGGCCCGCGGGCGGAAGGTGTCGAGGCCGTCGATCTGGAAGCTCGACAGCTCGACCACGAAGATGCGGCCCGGCGGACCGTCGACCCGCCCGGTCAGCGGCTCGCCGATGTTGCCGCAGACCTCGACGGCGTTGCCGGCGGCGGCGAGCAGGGCGCCGGTCATGGCGGTGGTGGTGCTCTTGCCGTTGGTGCCGGTGATCGCCACCACCGGCCCGTTGAGCAGCGGGAAGGCGAGCTCGACCTCGGCCAGGATCGGCAGGCCGCGCCGGCGGGCGGCGGCGAGCAGCGGCCGCTCGGGCGGCACTCCCGGCGACACCACGACGGCGTCGATGCCGGCCCAGGCGGCATCGGCGCCGGCGGCCAGGCCGGCGGCGGCGGCGCCCGCCAGCAGCTCGCAGCGCGGATCGGCAGCCAGGTCGCCGGCGTCGAGGGCGGCGGCGGGGCGGTCGTCCACCGCCGTCACCGCCACGCCGCGCCCCAGCAGCAGGCGGCCGGCGGCGCGGCCGGAAAGGCCCAGCCCGTAAACCAGGACCCGCTCGAAGTTGCCGCTTCCCCAGGGCACGTTCATCGCAGTTTCAGCGTCGACAGCGACAGCAGGGCGAAGAGGATCCCCAAGATCCAGAAGCGCACGATCACCTTCGGCTCCGCCCAGCCGGAAAGCTCGAAATGGTGGTGCAGCGGGGCCATGCGCAGCACCCGCCGACCCCGCAGCTTGAACGAGCCCACCTGCACGATCACCGACAGCGCCTCGAGCACGAACAGGCCGCCGACCAGGATCAGCAGCAGCTCCTGCTTGGCGATCACCGCCACGCTGCCGATGGCGCCGCCGAGCGACAGCGAACCGACGTCGCCCATGAACACCTCGGCGGGGTGGGAGTTGAACCAGAGGAAACCCAGCCCGGCGCCGACCAGCGCGCCGCAGAAGACCGACACCTCGCCCACCCCGTGCACGTAGGAGATCTGCAGGTAGTTGGCGATCAGCCGGTTGCCGGCGACGTAAGTGAAGATGGCGTAGGTCGCGGCGGCCACCGTGGTGGCGCCGATGGCGAGGCCGTCGAGGCCGTCGGTCAGGTTGACCGCGTTCGACGACCCCACCAGCACCAGCACCACGAACGGGATGTAGAAGTACCAGAGGTCGGGGCGCAGCTGCTTGAAGAACGGGAACGACAGCGTCGAGTTGAAGCCGTACTCCGGCGGCAGGAAGAGCAGCGTCACGCCCATGGCGGCGGCGGCCGCCGCCTGCAGGTAGAGCTTGTTCCGCGCCGTCAGGCCCTGGTTGTGGTGGCGGCGCACCTTGAGCAGGTCGTCGGCGAAGCCGATGGCGCCGAAGGCGGTGGTGACCAGCATCACCAGCCAGACGTAGACGTTGGTGAGGTTGGCCCACAGCAGCGTCGCGACCAGCACCGAGAACAGGATCAGCAGGCCGCCCATGGTCGGGGTGCCGGCCTTGACCTGGTGCGCCTCGGGACCGACGTCGCGGACGTTCTGGCCCACCGACAGGCGGCGCAGGGTGCGGATGAAGCGCGGGCCCAGCAGCAGCGACAGCAGCAGCGCGGTGACGATCGCCGCCGCGCCGCGGAAGGTGATGTAGCGGAAGACGTTGAACACCGGGACGACGCCGCGCAGCGGGTAGAGGAGGTGATAGAGCATCGATCACGCCTCTCCGCCGCCGGCGGGGGCGGCACCAACCTCGCCGGTCCCGCCAGGATCGCCGATCGCGCTTGGATCGCCGGTCTCGCCCCCGACGCGAATCCCGAGCGCCAGCAACCGCTTCACCACCAGGTCCAGGCCGACACCGCGCGAGCCTTTGACCAGCACCACGTCGCCCGGCCGCGCCGCGGCGGCCGCCCAATCGGCGGCGGCGGCGGCGTCCCGATGCCAGTCCGCGGTGGCGCCGCCGGCGCGCGCGCCGGCCACCAGCTGGCGCGCCAGCTCGCCCACCCCCGCCACCGGGCCGAAGCCCAAGCGCGCCGCCGCCAGGCCGCCCTCGTGGTGGTAGCGCGGCCCCTCCGGGCCGAGCTCCAGCATGTCGCCGAGCACCGCCATGCGGCGCGCCGCCGGCAGCTGCGCCGCGCTCGCCAGCGCCTTTTCCAGGGCGTCGGGATTCGAGTTGTAGCTGTCGTCGACGATCGTCAGCTCGCCGCGGGCGCCCACCCCGGGCTGCAGGACGACGCGGTGCACCACGCCGCGGCCCGTCGCCGGCCGCGCCTGGGCGGCCGCCGCGGCGATGTCCGGCAGCGGCACGCCGAGAGCGAAGGCACAGGCGGCGGCGGCGAGGCAGTTCTCGACGTTGTAGAAGCCGTGCAGCGGCAGCTGCACCTCTTGGGAGCTGCCGCCGGCCGCGAGCGTGAAACGGCTGCCGATGCCGCCGGGACCGGCGGTCAGGCCGCTCGCCGTGACGTCGATCCGCGGCGGGCTCGCCACCTCGCCGGCCATGCCGATGGTGGGCGCCGCGTCCCCGCCTTCGCCGAGGATGCCGTACCAGGTGACGCGCCGCCCGCCGGACCCGGCGAGATAGCGCAACGCGATCCGCACCACCTCGGGGTCGCCGGCGTTGGCCACCACCAACCCATCTGGCGCCAGTCCGGCGAGCAGCTCGGCCTTGGCGTCGGCGATGCCGCGCAGGCCGGCGAAAGCCTGCAGGTGTGCCGGCCGCACGACGGTGAACAGCGCCACGTCCGGCAGCCCCAGCAGCGACAGCTGTCGCAGCTCGCCCGGCGTCGACATCCCCATCTCCGCCACCATCCATTCGGCGTCGTCGGGCACGTTCAGCAAGGCCAGCGGAAAGCCGTAGAGGTTGTTGAAGTTGCCGGGGTTGCGCGCCACCCGGAAACGGGTCGCCAGCATCGCCGCCAGCAGCTCCTTGGTGGTGGTCTTGCCGGCCGAGCCGGTGATCGCGACCAGCTTCCGCGGCACCCGGCGGCGGATGCTGCGGGCGACGTCGTGCAGAGCTGCCAGGGTATCGGCGACCCGGATCACTGCCCGGCCCGCGAGCGCTGCCGCCGGCGCGGCCTCGGCGAGAGCCGGCCAGCTCGCCGCCGTCGCTTGCAGGTCCTGCACCACCGCTCCGGCCGCGCCGCGGCCGAAAGCGTCGCCGACGAAGCGGTGGCCGTCGGCATGGGCACCGGCGAAGGCGAAGAACAGCTCGCCGCCGCGAACCGCCCGAGAATCGATGGCGGCACCGCGCACCATCGTCCGCGGGTCGCCGGCCACCACCTGGCCGCCGGCGGCGGTCGCCGCCTCGCTCGCCAGCAGGCTAGCCAAAGCGCTCCTCCAGCGCCCGCCCGATCTCCTCGACGTCGGAGAAGGGCAGCTTGCGGTCGCCGACGATCTGCTCGCGCTCGTGGCCCTTGCCGGCGACCAGCACCGCCCAGCCGGGCCCGGCGGCGGCGAGCGCGGCGCGGATCGCTTCACGGCGATCCGGGACCAAGCGGTAGCCGCGGTTGCCGCTCGCCTTGACCCCCGCCTCCACCGCGGCGATGATCGCCAGCGGGTCCTCGCCACGCGGGTTGTCGGAGGTGACGATCGGCAGCTCGGCCAGCTCGCCGGCGGTCCGTCCCATCGACGACCGCTTGCCGAGGTCGCGCTCGCCGCCGCAGCCGAACACCAGCGCCACCTTGACCGCCTTGCCGCCAGCCACCTCGCGCACCGCGGCCAGCGCCGCCGCCAGCGCGGCGTCGGTGTGGGCGTAATCCACGAACACCGGGAACGGCTGGCCACGGTCCACCGGCTCCATGCGGCCGGGAACGGTGCGGCGCCCGGCGATGCCGCGAGCCATCGCCGCGTGCGGCAGGCCAAGGGCTTCGGCCGCCGCCGCCGCCGCCAGCAGGTTGTCGAGGTTGTACCGTCCGAGCAGCGGCGATTCGACATCGAGCGCGCCGCGCGGCGTTTCGAGCCGCGCCGCGATCCCGTGCACCGACAGTCGCACCGCCGCCGCCCGCACCGCGCCACCGTCGCCAAAGGTGAGGGCATCCGGCAGCTCGGCCGCCAGGCGCCGGCCGTAGGGGTCGCCGGCATTGACCACCGGTCGCGCTCCCGGCTTGAGCTGCGCGAACAGCGACCGCTTGGCGGCAAAGTAGTCCTCCATGTCCCGGTGATAGTCGAGGTGATCGCGCGTCAGGTTGGTGAACACCGCGACGTCGAAGCCGACGCCGGCCACCCGCTGCATCGCCAGGGCGTGCGAGGAAACCTCCATCGCCGCGGCGCGGGCGCCGGCGGCCCGCATCTGGCGCAGGGTGCGGAAGAGGTCCGAGGCCTCCGGCGTGGTCTGGCCGCGGCCGCGGCCCCCGGCAAAATCGCGTTCGGCGAAGCGATGCCCTAAAGTGCCGAGGAAGCCGGCGGGCAGCCCGGCCGAGTCGAGCATGGCGGCGATCAGCAGCGCCACCGTGGTCTTGCCGTTGGTGCCGGTGACGCCGGCCAGCACCAGCTCGCGGTCGGGGTGGCCATGGACCCGCGCCGCCAGGGCCGCCAGACCGCCGCGGGGGTCGGCCAGCGGCGCCCACGGCACGGTCAGCGCCGCCGCCGGCGCCCACTCTCGCGGCGGCGCCCCGGCCACCGCCACGGCGCCGGCCGCGACGGCCGCGGCGGCGAAGTCCCAGCCGTCGAAGCGCTCGCCTGGCAGCGCCACGTACAGGTCGCCGGACTCGACCCGGCGCGAGTCGTGGGTGACTCCGGTCACCTCCGGGTCGCGCGCGGCGAGCGGGCCGGACGGATCGAGCGCCGGGGGGGCACCCGGCGGCACGCCGGAGGTGCCGGCGATGCCGGCGATCAGCTCAGAGAACCGCATCGCGGTGGTTTCCTGCCGGCGTGGCGGCGGCGGGGACGGGAGCGCCGGAGACGCTAGGGGCGCCGGCGGCGCCGGCTGGTGGGACAGGCGCGCTGGACGAGCCGGGTACGGCAGCAGTAGCCCGTGAGACGCCGGCAGCCGGCGCCGGGACGGACCGCTTCGCGGCCGGCAGCCGTTGGGCCGCGGGCGCCAGGGCCGCCGGCGCCAGGACTTGCTGCGATCGGGTCGAGGGCGCGGCCGTGGGCGGCGCCGGTTTGGCGACGGGCGCCGGCTGGTGATGCCACAGCTCGGGGACGTCCTCGCCGGCAGCATCGTCGTCGTCGGCAGCGGCCGGAGCGGTGGCGGCGCCCCGACGCCCGGCGAGGTTCACGGCCACGGCCTGGCCACCAGAGGCAGCATGGGCGGCGCCCACGGCATGGGCGACCGTGGAGCCGGGTGCTCCCGCAGGGCCGCTGCCGCCAGGCACCGCCACCGCGGCGACGGCCGGCAGCACGGCGGTCGCCGGCGCCGCGGCCGGCAGCGCGGCGGTGACCACCTCGCCCGGCCAGACGCCGGGCGCCAGGCGCTGCGGACGCACGCCCATGTAGAGCAACATCTCCCGCATCAGCGTGCCGAAGACCGGCGCCGCGACCTGCGCACCGTAGTACTCCATGCCTTGCGGCGCATCCACCGCCACCACCCCCACCAGGGACGGCCGGTCGGCGGGAGCGAAGCCGACGAAGCTCGGCAAGTAGTCGTGCCGGGCATAACCGCCGGCAACCGGGATCTGCGCCGTGCCGGTCTTGCCCGCCACCCGGTAGCCGGCCACCGCCGCGCTCTTGCCGGTGCCGTCGGTCACCACCCGCTCGAGCAGCCGCCGCACCTCGGCGGCGGTGGCCGGCGAGACGGGGCTCGCCACCGCCACCGGCCGGAGATGGCGACGCTCCACCGCCTCGCCGCGCCGCACCGAATCCACCAGGTAGGGCTGCAACAGGCTGCCGCCGTTGGCCACCGCCGCTACCGCGGCGGCAAGCTGCAACGGCGTCACCGACACGCCCTGGCCGAAGGCGACATAGGCCTTGGTCAGCGGCCCCCAACGCTCGGGCGGGTGCAGGATGCCGGCGCTCTCGCCGGGCAGGTCGACGCCGGTCGGGCGGCCGAAGCCGAAGCCGACGATGGTGCGGTACAGGCGCTCGCCGCCGATGATCAGGGCGGCGCGGATCACGCCGACGTTGCTCGACTTGGCGATGACGTCGGCGAACGGCATGATGCCGAAGCGCTTGTGGTCGCGGATCATGATGCCGGACAGCACGATGCTGCCCATGCCGCAGTCGAAGGGGTCGTCGGCGTGCACCAGCCCCGATTCGAGCGCCGCGGCGGCGGTGACGATCTTGAAGGTCGAGCCCGGCTCGTAGGCGTCGGCGATGGTGCGGTTGCGCTGGCTGGCCGCGCCGTAGCGGTCGAACTCGTTGGGATCGAAGGCGGGGTACGACGCCATGGCCAGCACCGCGCCGGTCGCGGGGTCCAGGAAGACGGCGCTGCCGAAGCGCGCCCGCCGCTGTTCGACGGCGCGTTGCAGCTCGCGCTCGACCATGTGCTGCACGGCGGCGTCCAGCGTCAGGTAGAGGTCGCCGCCCGGACGCGGCTCGGTGAAGAACAGGTCGGGCGAAACGGCGGTGCCGCGGCGCGCGTCGCGCAGCACGGTGCGCAGCCCCGGCTTGCCGGTGATCACCGCGTCGTAGATCTGCTCGATGCCGGCCAAACCGTGATTGTCGGTGCCGACGTAGCCCAGCACCTGCGACGCCAGGCCGCGCATCGGGTAGTAGCGCTTGCTCTCGGGGACGAAATGGATGCCGGCGAGGTGCAGCTCATGCAGCGCCGCGGCCACCGGCGGATCCAGCTTGCGGGCCACCCACACGAAATCCCGCTCCTCGCCGAGCAGCTGCTCGAGCCGGCGGGCCGTCAGTCCGGGGCAGGCGGCGGCGATGGCGCGGGCGGTCGCCGCGCGGTCGCCGACCTCGGCCGGCACCGCATAGGCGGAATCGACCTCGACCGAGACCGCCAGCTCCCGCCCGGCCGCGTCATAGATGGTGCCGCGCGGCGGATCGAGCTTGACCACCCGTTGCTGCTGCTGGTGAGCGCGGCGGACGTACTGCAGATGGTGGACCACCTGCAGCTGGTAGAGCCGCAGGCCGATCAGCGCCACCCACAGCAGACCCGCCAGCAGGATCACATGGAGTCGGGACCTCAATGGCGCATCTCCTCCCAGAACACCACCTGCTCGAGCGCCGGCTGCTGCATCCCCAGCTCCCGGACCGCCCGTTCCTCGATGCGTTGCGGGCTGCCCAGGTAGGACGCCTCCAGCTGTAGCTGGCGCTCGATCTGCGACAGCTCGCGCAGCTGCCGATCGAGCAGGTCGATGCGGTAGCCGGTGCGCAGCGCCTCGAGGTGGATCCAGGTGTATCCCAGCAGACCGCCGCCGAGCAGCAACACCACCAGCAAGACCAGCGCCAGCTCCCGCGCCAGGCGGCGGTCGCGCTCCCGCACCAGGTAGGTGTTGCGCACCGGCCGGCGGAAGGCGTATGTGCTCCTCAAGGGCTCACAACCTTCTCGCGGCGCGCAGCCGCGCCGAGCGCGCGCGCGGGTTCCACGCCACTTCTTCCGCGGTGGGACGGAGCGGTTTGCGGGTCAGCACCTCGATCAGACGGGTTTCGGCGCGCGGCGTGCCGGTGACCGGGTCGGTCTCGCCGCGTGCCAGGTCGCGCAGGGTGTTCTTGACGATCCGGTCCTCCAGGCTGTGGTACGAGATGACCACCAGGCGGCCGCCGGCTGCCATCATCGTCACCGCCTGCTCGATCGAGCGCTCCAGGCCGGCGAGCTCGTCGTTGACCGCGATGCGCAACGCCTGGAACACCCGCGTCGCCGGATCGATGCGGCCCTGCCGCGGCCCGGCGGCCGGCTTGCCCCGGCCCGGCCGGTCCGGGCGGCCGCCGGCCTTGGCGCGATCGATGATCCGCTTGAGGTCCGAGGTGGTGGCCAGCGGCCGCTCCGCCCGCGCCGCCACGATGGCCCGGGCGATGCGGCGCGCCTGCCGCTCTTCGCCGAAGTCCCTGAAGATCTTTTCCAAGTCGCCCTCCGCCAGGTGATGGACCAGATCCGCCGCGGTCAGCTCGGAGAGGCCCATGCGCATGTCGAGCGGGCCGTCGAGCCGGAAGCTGAAACCGCGCTCCGCAGTGCCGAGCTGCAGCGACGAGACGCCGAGATCGAAGAGCAGGCCGGCGGCGCCGGCTGGTTCGACGCCCAGCTCCGCCAGGACCTGCTCGAGCTCATGGAAATTGCCTTGTGCCAGACGCACCCGGCCGGCGCATGGGGCGAGGCGGTCGGCCGCCCGCTGCAGCGCGGCGGGATCGCGGTCGAGGCCGACCAGCCGAGCCGCCGGCCCGCGCGCGAGCAGCGCCTCGGCGTGACCGCCGAGCCCGACCGTGGCGTCCACGAACAGGCCGCCGCGCTCGGGCGCGAGCAGGTCGAGCGTCTCGCGCAGCAATACCGGGAGGTGTGCAACCGGCGCCGCCGCTGGCCCTGGGGCGGCATCCGCATCATCGCTACGCGGGCCGCCATCGCTCAATCAGCCCACCGCCGTGAGGCGCGCATCAGATCCCTCGCTCGCTCAGCGTCCGGAAGTCCTCGGCGGTGAACGGCTGCTGCTCGAGGCGGCGCGTGAAGCGCTCGCGGTTCCACACCACCAGGTGATCGAGATGGGCGCTGACCACCACCTCGCCGGACATGCCGGCGCTCTCCCGCAGGAACTGGGGGATCACCAAGCGTCCCTGGCTGTCGAGGCGAGCCTGCTGGCCGAAGTAGCTGGCCCGCTCGAGGAACCGTGCCTTCACCGGGTCGGTGGCCGGCATGCCCTGCAACCGCGCCTCGATCTCTTCCCAGACCGGCAGCGGGTAGAGCGATGCCGATTCGCCCTCGATGGAGGTGACGAACAGGTCGGGCCCGTAGCGCTCCTCGATCGTGCGACGGAAGTCCGTCGGGATCTTCAGTCGTCCCTTGTCGTCCACCTTCGCCGGCGCACTACCTCGGAGCATGGTCCCTTCCAGAAAGACGAACGTCCTGAGGGCCGATCGTAACAGTTCACTCCACTTTTGTCCATTTTTCTCCACTGAATTCCACCATAACTCCACTCACGCCCACAATCGGCCGTCACCAAGCCCACGCCGAGCCAATGGAATGGCGGTAATCGATCGTAAGAAAGAGCCGGACGGTCGCTCGAAGGCGATCGGCCGTTGCGCAGGATCTCGCTGGCGGGGAACTGCGGACGGAAAGCTGCGGACGAGCGGCGGCCGGGGGTTGGCCGCCGCTATCTCAGCGTGCGGGAGGCGGCGGCGGGCTGGCCGATGGCGGGTTCGCCGGCGGCGGGCTGGCCGGCGGCTGGCTCACCGGCGGCGGCGTGGTCGTGGCCGGCGGCGTCATCGTTTCCGGCCCCTTGCTCGCGGGCGGCGCCGCGATCACCGGCTCCTTGGCCGGCGCGCCCACCGGCGTGACCGCCGGCAGGCCGCCCGACTTGCGGTCGGTGGTGGTGTCGACCGTGGCCGGGTGGGTGCCCGTGATGTCTCCCGGCCCCGGCGTGGCGGCGCCTTCGGGCGCGGCCGGGCTGGCCGGCTTGCCGGCGGCGGCGCCGGTGGCGGCGAGACCCTGCAGGGCCGGGTCTTCGCTGCCGCCGAGCTGGCGGCGGAAGTTCGCCGCCTCCGCCGGCGGATCGGCCACCACCAGCGACCTGGACTCGAGGTCGGCCAGGTACTTGGTGGTATCCGCCCGCGCCAGGCGGTCCTGCTCCTGCTGCTGGATGGCCTGCTGGACCTCGGCGAAGGGCCGCACGTGCTGCGGGCGGCGATCGATCAGCTGCACCAGGTGCAGGCCGCCGCGCGCCGGCACCGGATCGGTGATGCCGTTCTTCGGCAGCTTCCAGGCAGCCGCCTCGAGCTTGGGGTCGAGGTCTTTCGGCGATACCCAGCCGATCTCGACGACGCTGCTGATCTGCCCCTTGTTGCCGGGGTCGGCGCCGCCGGCGGCGGCCGCGGCGTCGGCCAGGCTCTTGCCGGCGGCGACGCCACCGCGGATCGCCGCGGCGAGCCGCATGCGCTCCGCCTCCGGCAGGCCGCTGTCCTCGAGCACCACCACCTCGCGCAGCTGCACCTGCTCCGGCACGGTGAACTCGGCCTGGCGCTGGCGGTAGATCTTTCGCAGATCCTCGTCCTTGATCTTGATCTTGCCGTAGACCTCCCTGGCCATCACCTCGTGGATGCGGAGGTTGCGGCGGGTCTGGGCGCGCAGCCCTTCGAGCGTCATGTTGGACTGCCGCAACGCCGACTGGAACTCCTCGTCGGTCTTGATGCCGAAGGCCTGGCGCATCTCGGCGACCTTCGCGTCGACTTCCTGATCCGTGGCCTCGACGGCGAGCTGGTCGGCGCGCGAGCCGAGCAGCAGCTCCTGGAACATGTCGCGGAACACGTTCTCCGAGACCTGGCCGAGCGCCTGCTGGCGCTCGGCGGGATCCTGGACGCGCTGCACGATCTCGCGCACCGTCTCGTCGCGACGCCGCTGGAACTCGTACAACGTCGCGATCTGATCGTTGACCCGCAGCACCACCCGGTTGAGCACCTCGGCGGCGGCCGGGCGGGGCGCGCCGAGCGCCAGTACGGCCAGGGCCGCCGGCGGTGTCTCCAGCGCGGCCAGCGCGGCCAGCGCGGACAGCGCGCCCAGCGCGGAGCTTGCCAATCTTGCGGCGAGCCGCAGCCCGCGGCGCGGGCGATGGGGGACCGGCGGGCTATTCGGAGCCAGTGGAGACGGGAGAGCCGGGGGAGCCGGCGGTTGCAGGTCGCGGCGGGTGAACATCGCTATAGGTGCCCTCGTACTCGAACGGGAGGTTGCGCTCATACACCTTGACATTGTAGCTGGCCCTCGCCTGCCGCACCAGCGAGGCCCGGACGCGGTCGGCGCTCTCCCGCCGCAGGCGGGCGGCGATCTCGCCGGCGGCGGCGCTCACCGGCACCACCTCCGCGGGCAGCCGCTCGACGACTTGGAAGATGTGGAAGCCGTACTCGGCGGGAATCACCCGGCTGACCTCGCCCGGCCGCAGGCCGAAGATGACGTCGACGAAGGCCGGGGGCAGATCGGCACGCGACAGCTCTCCCTGGTAGCCGCCGCCCGCGGCGCCGCCGTCGCGCGACAGCCGGCGCGCCACCGCCGAGAAGTCCTCGCCGCGCGCGATGTCGCGCTGCGCCTGCTCCGCCGCCCGACGGTCCTCGGTGAGGATCTGGCGCAGGCGCACCCGCTCGGGACGCGCGAACTCCTGGCGATGCCGGCGGTAGTACTCCGCGATCTCCGCCGCGGCCGGCGCCGGGCCGGCGCCCTGGCGCAGCAGCGCGTCGATGGCCTGGCGCGGCGCGCTGCCGGGGGGCACCAGGCGCCGGTCGGCCGCCAGGCGCGCCAGCAGCCGCTCGTCGAGGAACTGGTCGAAGAGCTGGCTGAGCACGTCGCTGGCCACCACCGTGTCGGCGTCGCCGAGGGTGCGCGAGACGTAGGCCTGGAACTCGCCGGTACGGATCTCCGCGTCGCCGACCACCGCCGCCACGTCGGGCGCCGGCGGCGCCGGCCGGCGGCGGCAGCCGGCCGCCGGCGTCAGCAGCAGCGGCAGCAGCCCGCAGGCGGCCGCCCGCAGCGGCCAGGCCTTGACGCCGCGACCCGCGCCGCTCACTGCGCCAGCTCCGCGAGGGTGGCACGGGCGGCGGCAAGCATCTGGCCGGAGCCGGCGACGGCAGGCCCGGCCAGCGTCAGGACGCCGGTTGGGCTGAAGCTGGCGCCGGTGGTCCGCGAGACCAGGTCGATGAGCTTGGCGACGTCGATGCGCGCGTCGCGGCGCAAACGGATGACCAGCTCACGCCCCTTCGCGGAGATCGACTGCACGCGCAGCGATTCGGCCAGCCGCTTGAGCGCCGCCACCTCCACCAGGGTGCGCACCGCCGGCGGCGGCGGCCCGAAGCGGTCGGCGAGCTCCGCCAGCAGCTCGCGCTCGGCGGCATCGGAGGCGGCGATCTTCTGGTAGAGCTCCATCCGCAGGTTGGCGTCGGCCACGTAGGTCTGGGGGATGGACATCGGCACCGGCAGGTCGATGGCCACCGACGGCGCCTCGGCGACGCTCTCGCCGCGCAGCTCGCGCACCGTCTCCTCGAGCAGCTTCAGGTAGGTCTCGATGCCGACCGCGGCGATGTGGCCGCTCTGCTCGCCGCCGAGCAGGTTGCCGGCGCCGCGGATCTCGAGGTCGCGGGCGGCGATGCGGAACCCCGCCCCGAGGTCGGTGAACTCGCGGATGGCGCTGAGCCGCTTGTGCGCCGGCTCGGAGAGCACCCGGTCGCCCGGCACCAGCAGGTAACAGTAGGCCAGCTGGTTGCTGCGGCCGACCCGGCCGCGCAGCTGATAGAGCTGCGCCAGACCGAAGCGGTCGGCGCGGTGCACGATCATGGTGTTGACGTTGGGGATGTCGATGCCGTTCTCGATGATGGTGGTGGCCAGCAGCAGGTCGAACTCGCGGTTGGTGAAAGCGTGCATGCGCCGCGACAGCTCGACTTCGTCGAGCTGGCCGTGGCCGACGGTGATGCGCAGGCCGGGCACGATCTCGCGCAGGGTCGCGAGCATCTTCTCGATCGATTCGACGCGGTTGTAGACGTAGTAGACCTGCCCGCCGCGCTCGACCTCGAACTCGATCGCCTCGCGCACCACCTCGGCGTTCCAGGGCAGGATGGCGGTCTCCACAGCCATCCGGTCCTTGGGCGGGGTCTCGATCACCGACATGTCGCGCACCCCGGCCAGCGACAGCTGCAGCGTCCGCGGCACCGGCGTCGCCGACATGGCGAGCACGTGGACGTCTTTCTTGAGCTGCTTGAGGCGCTCCTTCTGCGCCACCCCGAAGCGCTGCTCCTCGTCGACGATGAGCAGCGCCAGCTTGGGGATCTCGATGTCCTTGGAGAGCAGCCGGTGAGTGCCGATCAGGATGTCGGGCTGGCCGGCGGCGAGGCGCCGGCGCAGCTCGCGCACCTCCTGCGGCGAGCGGAAGCGGGAGATCATCTCGATCGACACCGGGAAGCCGGCGAGGCGGCGGCGGAAGGTTTCGAGATGCTGGTCGGCGAGGATGGTGGTGGGCGCCAGCACCGCCACCTGGCCGCCGCCGTCGACGGCCTTGAACGCCGCCCGCATCGCCACCTCGGTCTTGCCGTAGCCGACGTCGCCGCACAGCAGCCGGTCCATCGGGCGCTCCCGCTGCAGGTCCTCCTTGATGACCGCGATCGCCTCGATCTGGTCGGGACTCTCCTCGTAGGCGAAAGCGGCCTCGAACTGGTGCTGCAGGTCGCCGTCCGGCGGCAGCGCCGGCGCCCGGGCGAGCTGCCGCTCGGCGTAGAGCTTGAGCAGCTCGGCCGCCATGTCGCGCATGCTGCTCTTGACCCGGCTCTTGGTGCGGTTCCACGAGGTGCCGCCGAGCTGATCGAGCCGCGGCGCGGTGCCCTCGATGCCGCTGAACTTCTGCACCAGGTCGAGGCGGGTGAGCGGCAGCAGCAGGCGCTTGCCGGAGGCGTAGGAGATCTCCATCACCTCGGTCTCGGCGCTGGCGGCGGCGCCGGCCACGCCCGCCGGCGCCAGGTCGCGCAGCACCGGCGGCAAGGCGCCGCTGCCGTCGCCGTCGCGGCCCACCGAGCGCAGGGCCACGAACTGGCCGATGCCGTGATCGGCATGCACCACGTAGTCGCCCACCTTGAGATCGCGCAGGCTGGCCAGGAAGGGGCCGTAGCGCGCCCGCGACGGCCGGCGCTGCAGCTTGGCCTGCGGCAGCAGCTGCTGCTCGCCGTAGACCGCGACGCCGGCGGCCGGCAGCCGGAAGCCGCGGGTGAGCTCGCCCCCGACCAGCTCGACGCCGCCGCGGCCCAGCGGCACCTCGCGGCCTTCGAGCAGCTCCTCGGTGCGCCGGCGGTGCACGGCCGGCACCACCACCAGGCAGCGCTCGCCGCGCGCCCGCGCCGTCGCGACCTCCTGCGGGAAACGCGGTAGCTGGCCGTGGAAGAGATCGGTCAGCGTGCCATGGAAGTCCACCAGCGGCCGGCGTGCCGGCGCCTCCCGGCCGCCACTGCCGCCAGCCGCGTCGGCAGCGCCGGCCTCGCCGGCGCCGCGCACCAGCTCGCCGAGCACCAGCGGCGCCGCCGCCAGCGCGGCGCGCACCGCCGCCACCGGCTGCTCGAGCGCCTCGGGCGGCGCCGCCAGGCGCCCGGCGTCGCGGCGCGACACGAAGTCGGCCTGCAGGCGCGCGGCATGCTGCTCGGCCTCGGCCTCGAGCGCCGCCGGGTCGATCGCGAACACCAGCGGGGCCGCCACCACCTCGAGCAGCGACACGCTCTCGCCCAGCAGCGGCAGGTAGTTCTCCCAGCCCGGGAACGAGCCGGCGCCGCGCAGGCCCTCGAGCAGCTCCGCCGCCGCCGGCGCCGGATCGGGGTCCTGCGCCCGCAGCAGCTCGGCCAGCCGCCGCGCCTCGGCGGCGCCGCCGGGGAACAGGTAGAGCGGCAGCACCCGCACTGAGTCCAGGGTGTCCTCCGAGCGCTGCGACTGCGGGTCGAACCAGCGGATCGATTCGACGGTGTCGCCGAACAGGTCGACCCGGATCGGCGCCTCCTCGCCCGGCGGGAAGAAATCGAGGATGCCGCCGCGCACCGCGAAGTCGCCGACCTCGTAGACCAGGTCGGTGCGCCGGTAGCCGTGCCGCGCCAGGTGGGCGGTGAGCCGTTCGAGCGGATGATCCTGGCCCGGGCGCAGGGTGAGCACCGCGGCGGCGAAGGCCGCCGGTCGCGGCAGCCGCCGAAAGAGCGCGCGGGGCGTGGTCACCACGGTGGTCACCGTCCCCGAGAGCACGCCGTCGAGCGCCACTGCTTCCTGCGCCCGCACCTGCAGCGACACCTCGGCCTCCTGGTAGGGGGTCAGCGACGGCGACGGGAAGTAGACGGCCGTCTCGCCGCCGCCGGCAGCACCGCTGTCCCCGGCGCCGCCGGCCCCTCCGGCACCGGCGGCCGCGCCACCTGCGCCCCTCCCGAAGAGGCGGGCCGCCTCCATCCAGGTCATGGCGTCGGCTTCGCGCGGCACCACTGCCACCAGCCGCCGCCCGAGATCGCGCGCCAGCAGGTCCCCCGCCCATGCCGCCGCCGGCACCGGCAGGCGGATCACCTCGGCGCGCCCCGGGAGCAGGGCGCGATAGGGCGCACTGCTTCGCAGCGTCCGGGAGAGCTCCTCCCACACGCGATCGCTCATGCCAGGAAGTGTATCGCCCCCGCGGCCGCCCGAAACCGCGGCCGCCGCGGTGACGGCTGTGTTACGCTCGGGACGGTTCCGATTCCCGTCCGTCCCGCCGTGACCCGGAGGTTCCTGACATGCGCGAGCGGTTCCCGCAGGAAGCTGTGCTTCGCGACGGCAGCCGCCTGCTGATCCGGCCCTGCACCGCGGCCGACACCTCGGCGCTCTTCGACTTCTTCCAGCGGCTGCCGGCAGACGTGCGCCGGTTTGCCTGGGACCGCATCGACAACCGCGCGCTGGTGGAGCGCTGGTGCCGCGAGCTGGACTACGCCAAGGTGCTGCCGCTGCTCGCCACCGACGGCCAGCGCATCGTCGCCGACGCCACCCTGCACCTGCGCGAAGGCAGCCCGCTGCGCCTGGTGGGCCGGATCAAGTGGCTGATGGATCCCAAATACCGCGGCCTGGGCCTCGGCACCGTGCTGGTGAACGACTTCATCCGCATCGCCCGCCACGACGGCCTGCGCCACCTCACCTGCATGCTCGTCGCCGACTTCGAGGCCGACGCCGTCCATACCCTCACCGGCCTGGGCTTCGCGAGCTACCTCATCCCCGGCTACGGCACCGACCCCGACGGCAACCAGCACGACATGGTCAAGATGGTGCTGAAGCTCTGAGACCGCACCCCGCCGCGCTTCCGCGGCACCGCCGGCCCCGCCGGCCCTCAAGCCTGGCAGGATAGAGCCCGACGCCGTTGTAGGATCGCCGTGCGCGGCCCGCCGCGCTGGAGCCTCCCCTTGGACGACATCCGCAACTTCTGCATCATCGCCCACATCGACCACGGCAAGTCGACCCTCGCCGACCGGCTGATCCAACGCTGCGGCGGCGTGGAGGCGCGCGACTTCCGCGACCAGATCCTCGACTCGATGGACATCGAACGCGAGCGCGGCATCACCATCAAGAGCAACACCGTGTCGCTGCTCTACACCGCCAAGGACGGCAAGGAGTACCACCTCAACCTGATCGACACCCCCGGCCACGTCGATTTCTCGCACGAGGTGCGGCGCTCGCTGATGTCGTGCGAAGGCGCCCTGCTGCTGGTCGACGCTTCGCAGGGCGTCGAGGCGCAGACTGTCGCCAACCTCTACCTGGCGCTCGAGTACGACCTCGAGATCGTGCCGGTGATCAACAAGATCGACCTGCCGTCGGCCGACGTCGAACGGGTGCGCGAGGAGATCGACTCCGACCTCGGGCTGGACCCGTTCGCGGCGGTGCTCTGCTCGGCCAAGCTGGGGATCGGCATCGACGACGTCCTCGAAGCGGTCGTCAACCGGCTGCCGGCGCCCCAGGGCGACCCGCTGGCGCCGCTGCAGGCCCTGATCTTCGACGCCCAGTACGACGTCTACCGCGGCGCGGTGCTGCTCTGCCGCATCAAGCAGGGCACGTTGCGCGCCGGCCAGCGGGTGCGGCTGATGCACTCGGACAAGGAGCACGAGGTCGAGGAGGTGGGCCTGCTGCGGCTCAAACGCGACCGCGGCGAGCAGCTCGCCGCCGGCGACGTCGGCTACGTCATCGCCGGCATCAAGGCCGTCTCCGACATCGCCATCGGCGACACCATCACCGATGCCGCGCACCCCGCCGCCGCGCCGCTGCCGGGATACAAGGAGGCCAAGCCGGTGGTGTTCTCGTCGATCTACCCGATCGCCACCGACGAGTACGAGGACCTGGCGAAGGCGATCGAGAAGCTCAAGCTCAACGACGCCGCCCTCACCTACCAGAAGGACGCCTCGACCGCGCTCGGCTTCGGCTTCCGCTGCGGCTTCCTGGGCCTGCTGCATCTGGAAGTCGTGCAGGAGCGGCTGGAGCGCGAGTACGGCCTGTCGCTGCTGCTGTCGGCCCCCTCGGTGCAGTACGAGGTCACCCTGAGCAACGGCGACGAGCTGCACATCGACAATCCCAGCCTGTACCCCGACCCCGGCACCATCGCCGCCGTGCGCGAGCCGTACATCAAGGCCGAGATCATGGTGCCCGAGCGCTACCTGGGGGCGGTGATGGAGCTCTGCCGCGACCGTCGCGGCAGCGGCACGAGGTTCGAATATCTGGCGGTGGGGCGTCTGCAGGTCACCTCCGAGCTGCCGCTCGCCGAGGTGCTTTACGACTTCTACGACCGCCTGAAGACCATCACCCAGGGCTACGGCTCCTTCGATTACGACATCCTGGACTACCGCGAGAGCGACCTGGTGAAGGTCGACATCCTGGTCAACGGGGAGAAGCTCGACGCGCTGTCGCAGCTGGTGCACCGCGACAAGGCGCGGCTGCGGGCGCTGCACTACTGCGAGCGGCTGGCCGAGACCATTCCGCGCCAGAACTTCAAGATCGCCATCCAGGGCGCGATCGGCGGCACCGTCATCGCCCGCTCGACGATCAATGCCTACCGCAAGGACGTCACCGCCAAGTGCTACGGCGGCGACATCACCCGCAAGCGCAAGCTGCTCGAAAAGCAGAAGGAAGGCAAGAAACGGATGAAGATGGTCGGCTCGGTCGAGGTGCCGCAGGCGGCGTTCATGGCGGTGCTCAAATCGGACGTGGGCTGATGCCGGCGCCTGATGCCGCCGCCCCGCTGCCCCCGCTGCCACCCTTGCCGCAGGTGCTGCCGGTTTTCCCGCTCACCGGCTCGCTGCTGCTGCCGGGCAACTGGCTGCCGCTCAACGTCTTCGAGCCGCGTTACCGCAATCTGGTCGAGGACGCCATGAGCGAGCGTACCGCCGCGGCGGCCGGGGAGCGGCGCGAAGCGGAGGGCTCGGAGGAGAATCGCCGCGGGCGCGGCCGGCGCGGCGCCGGCGGCCACGATGGCGATGATCGCGATGATGGCGAGCGGAGCGGGCGCTGGATCGGCATGATCCAGCCACGCGTGCCACAGCAGGACAACTGGCCGGCGCTCGAGCTACCGCCCGAGAACCCCGAGATCTATACGGTGGGTTGCGCCGGCAGCATCGAGCGCTGCGAGCCGCAGCCGGACGGGCGGTACCTGATCCTGCTGCGCGGCGCCAGCCGGTTCCGCGTGCGGCGCGAGCTGCCTCGCCGGCGCGGCTATCGGCGGGTGGCGGCCGACTACGCGGAGTTCGTTGCCGATCGCACCGAGGCCGCAGCGACGATCGACCCGGCCCCGCTGCTGCATGCGTTGCGCGGCTTCGGGGAATCGCGCGGCCTTGCCTTCGATCTCGACGTCCTCGCCGCGCTGCCCGGCGTCGCGTTGCTCAACGGTCTGGCGGCGGCGCTCCCCTTCCCGCCGGCCGAGAAGCAGGCGCTGCTCGAAGCGAGCGGGCCGAGCGAGCGCCGCCAGCTCCTGCTCGACCTGATGAGCATGGGGATCGAGCCGCTCGACCCCGAGGACTACTACGCCCCGCCGACCGTCCACTGATTGGCGGCCGGTCGTCCGCCGGATTCGGCCGGCGCCAGCCGGGAGCACATGCAGAATCAAGCGCCCGTCCAAGCTGCCCTCTCCCGAAGCCAAGCTCGCTCCAGCCGCTGACGCAAGCGCCGTGCGCCAATCAGCAGATGAGGACGAGGCGAGAGCCGATCGGGGTGACGCGCTGACCGCCGAGAGCTCCGGGCTTCCCGGCCTCTATGTCCACCTGCCGTTCTGTTCGGCCATCTGCCCCTATTGCGACTTCGCGGTGCTCACCGGCGGCGAGCGGGAGCGGGCGCGGTTCGTGGACAGCCTGCTGACCGAGATCGCGCTGTGGCGGTCCGCGGCGGCGAGCTGGCGGACCTTCGACACCGTGTACTTCGGCGGCGGCACGCCTTCGGCGCTCGAGCCTGCCGACCTGGCGCGCATCCTGGCCGCGGCGCGCGCGGCGCTGCCGGTCGCCGCCGATGCCTGGATCGCCTTCGAGGCCAACCCCGAGGACGTGGATGCCGAGAGCCTGCGGCGCTGGCGCGACCTGGGCATCGCGATGCTGTCGCTGGGGGTGCAGTCCTTCGACGCCGGGACGCTGCGCTTCCTGGGACGCCGCCACACGCCCGATCAGGCACGGCAGGCGGTGACCCTGGCGCTCGCGGCGGGATTCCCCAGCGTCTCGCTCGACCTCATCTACGGCGCCGACGAGACCGCCGGCGGCGGGCTTCCCGGGTCCGCGCCGATCGCGGCAGGGGGCGCGCCGGGCGGGCTTCCTGGGTCCGTGCCGATCGCGGCAGGGGGCGCGCCGGACGAGCCTGGCCTGGCGGCCGGCGCCACGGACGAGGTCGCACCGGCGGCCCCGGGGCCGCTGGCGAGGTGGCGGCGCGACCTCGAGCAGGCGGTCGCGCTCGGACCGCATCACCTTTCCTGCTACCAGCTGACGATCCACCAGGGAACGCCGTTCGGCTTCCGGGAGGCGCGGGGCGAGCTGCGGCAGCTGCCGGACGATGCCCAGGCCGGCCTGTTCCGGCTCACCCATTCCTTCCTGGGCCGCCACGGCTACGACGCTTATGAGGTTTCCAACTTCGCCCGCGCCCCCGAGCACCGGTCCCGCCACAACCCCAAGTATTGGGACCACACGCCCTACCTGGGCCTCGGCCCCTCCGCCCACTCCTTCGACGGCAAGAAGCGCTGGTGGAACGAGCGCAAGCTTCACGACTGGCGGGCGAAGATCGCCGCCGGCGAGTTGCCGATCGCCGGCGGCGAGGAGCTCGGCTGGCGCGAGCTGGCGCTCGAAGAGCTCATGCTGTCGCTGCGCACCACTGCCGGGATCGACCTGCCAGGCTTCCGCCGCCGGCACGGCATCGATCTCGCCGCAGGCAATCGCCACCTGATCGACGACCTCCTCGCCCGCGGCCTGCTAACCGAGCGCCACGGCCGCCTGGCGCCCACCCTGAGCGGCCTGGCCGTAGCCGATGCACTGGCTCGCGATTTCAAGATCGGCTGAGCGCCGTACCCGGCCCCGCCGATGCCCGGCGCCGGGCATCGGGTCCGAATCGACCGCGCCAGAGGCCGAGGTTGCCCGCGGGCAACCTCGATACACCTCGGATTCCCGGAGGCACCCCGGCGCCCCGGCAGCTGCCGGCGGCTACTTCTGCCGCTTGGCGGTCAGGTCCATGACCTTCGCGTCCTGCCCGTCCTTGCCCACACCCACCATATACATCTCGAAGCGGTAGGTGTCGCGGTCGACGAAGGTGGTCACGGTCTTGCTCTTCATCACCTTGCCGGTCATCGGGTCGGGACCTTCCGCGGTCTCCGTCAGCGCCGTGCAGGGATCGTCGCACTTGCCGCGAAAAACCATGACGCCGGTGCCCATGTTGTCGACCCAGGTGCTGAAGTACTCGTGGGTGACATTGTCGTAGCCGTCGAGGCTCCGCCCCTCGAAGGGCTGGCCCATGAAGCTGCTGGTGTGCACCTGCAGAAGGTAGCGGCCGCCGAGGATCCAGGACGACTCCACGGTGGAGGTCATCTCGACCGGCGGCTGGGCGGGATCCATCCAGCTCTTGCCCGAGGCCTGCCACTTGCCGGCGAGGTGGCCCAGCAGCTTGTGGTGCTCGCCGGGCTGGGCAAGCTTCATGTAGGCCTCCATCTCGGCTTTCATCTTCGCCTGGGCGTCGGCCGGAGCGCCGCCGGCGGCAGGCGGCTGAGCCTCACCGGCAGACAGCGCCGCCGGGGCGGCGGCCAGGGCCATGAAAGCCAGCAGGGGCAGCACGACGGGGGCGAAACGCGCACGACTTCGCATGACGTTCTCCTCTAGAGGGTCCGGAAGACCGGACGAAATGAGACAGGCTGAGCCGTTTGATCTCTGTTGAGATTGTTGAGATGCTTGTCTTACGCTTCGTTACCGCGTATCCTAGCAGGCTACCGGCCGCCGGTCAAGCGCCTCGTCAAGCCGCAGGGCGCCCGGTATCATGAGCCGCGCCGCCCCCTGGCTGGCCCTGACTCGAACCGCACGCTCGCATGCCCAGCTCCTACGACTCCGCCTCGATCGAGGTCCTCACCGGGCTCGAGCCGGTGCGCCGGCGCCCCGGCATGTACACCTTCACCGACCGGCCGGACCACCTGGCGCAGGAGGTGATCGACAACGCCGCCGACGAGGCGATCGCCGGCTACTGCTCGGAGATCGCCGTCACCCTCCACCAGGACGGCTCGCTCGAGGTCAGCGACGACGGCCGCGGCATGCCGGTGGACCGCCATCCCGGCGAGAAGGTCTCGGGGGTCGAGGTCATCCTCACCCGGCTGCACTCGGGCGCCAAGTTCGCCGAGGGCAACTACCGCTTCTCCGGCGGCCTGCACGGGGTGGGCGTGTCGGTGGTGAACGCCCTCTCACGGCGACTCGACGTCCGGGTCAAGCGCGACGGCCGCGAGCACCAGATGAGCTTCGCCGGCGGCGACAAGACCTCCGAGCTCAAGGTCGTGGGCACGGTCGGCCAGCGCAACACCGGCACCACCGTGCAATTCTGGCCCGACCCCAAGTTCTTCGACTCGACCCGGTTCACCATCGCCAGGATCAAGCACTCGCTGCGCGCCAAGGCGGTGCTCTGCCCCGGCGTCCGGCTGCGCTTCGTCCACGAGGGCGTGCCCACGGACGACGAGGAGTGGTACTACGAGGACGGCCTCACCGCCTACCTGCTCGACGAGCTCGAGCGCGCCGGGCATGGCGCCGACGACGAACGCGTCCCGGTCGAGCCCTTCGTCGGTCACTTCAAGGGCAAGGACGAGGAGGTGGACTGGGCGGTCACCTGGCTGACCGACGAGGCCGGGACCGCGGGCGCGGCGCATCCGCTGCTCGCCGAAAGCTACGTCAACCTCATCCCGACGCCCCTGGGCGGCACCCACGTCAACGGCTTCCGCGCCGGCCTCACCGAAGCGCTGCGCGAGTTCTGCGAGTTCCGCGACCTGCTGCCGCGCGGCGTCAAGCTGGCCCCCGAAGACGTCTGGGCGCGCTGCGCCCACGTGCTGTCGGTCAAGATGCGGGAGCCGCAGTTCACCGGCCAGACCAAGGAGCGCCTGTCGTCGCGGGAGGCCGCGGCCTTCGTCGCCGGCGTCACCAAGGACGCCTGCGGGCTGTGGCTCAACCAGCACACCGGCGACGCCGACCGCATCGCGCGGCTGGCTATCGACAGCGCCCAGGCGCGCCTGCGGGCCGGCAAGCAGGTCAAGCGCAAGACCGTGACCAGCGGGCCGGCGCTGCCCGGCAAGCTCGCCGACTGCTCCAGCCAGGACTTGCAGTCCACCGAGCTTTTCCTGGTCGAGGGCGACTCGGCGGGAGGCTCGGCAAAGCAGGCCCGCAGCCGCGAGTTCCAGGCCATCTTGCCGTTGCGCGGCAAGATCCTCAACACCTGGGAAGTGGCCTCGGCGGAGGTGCTCGCCTCCCAGGAAGTTCACGACATCGCGGTGGCGCTCGGCGTCGATCCGGGCTCTCCGGACGTCTCCGGCCTGCGCTACGGCAAGATCTGCATCCTCGCCGACGCCGACTCCGACGGCGCCCACATCGCCAGCCTGCTGTGCGCCCTGTTCGTGCGCCACTTCCGGCCGCTGGTCGCCGACGGCCGGGTCTACGTCGCGATGCCACCGCTCTATCGCATCGATGTCGGCAAGGACGTCTTCTACGCCCTCGACGACCGCGAGAAGCGCGGCATCCTCGACCGCATCGAGGCCGAGAAGCTGCGCGGCAAGGTCAACGTCCAGCGCTTCAAGGGCCTGGGCGAGATGAACCCGATGCAGCTGCGCGAGACCACCATGGCGCCCGAGACCCGCCGCCTGGTCCAGCTGCTGCTCGCGCCGCCGCCGGCGGCCGCACCGGACCGCGAGACGGCGAGTCCGGCCGACGGGACGAGCGCGGCCGCCACCCCCGCGGCAGCCGGCCCGCCGCCGGAGCCGGACGTCGACGCCGTCATCGACATGCTGCTCGCCAAGGGCCGCGCCGCCGACCGCCGGGAGTGGCTGATGAGCCAGGGCGACCGCGCCGAGGTCGACGTCTGATGGCGACCTCCAGCCGGCGCTCGTCCCGCCGCCGCCCGGGCGGGGCGGAGACGCCCCGCCTGCCATTCGCCGCGACCGGCCGCGGCGGTGCCGGCGCCGGCCCGCCGGGCGCCGCCGACCTCGAGCGCCAATCCCTGGCCAGCTTCACCGAAAAGGCGTACCTCGATTATTCGATGTACGTCATCCTGGACCGCGCCCTGCCCCATCTCGCCGACGGGCTCAAGCCGGTGCAGCGCCGGATCGTCTATGCCATGTCCGAGCTCGCGCTGTCGGCCAACGCCAAGTTCAAGAAATCGGCGCGCACCGTGGGCGACGTCATCGGCAAGTACCATCCCCACGGCGACAGCGCCTGCTACGAGGCCATGGTGCTGATGGCCCAGCCCTTCAGCGTCCGCTACCCGCTGGTGGACGGGCAGGGCAACTGGGGTTCGCAGGACGACCCCAAGTCCTTCGCCGCCATGCGTTACACCGAGGCCCGGCTGACGCCGTTCGCCCAGGCGCTGCTCTCCGAGCTCGGCCAGGGCACCGTCGATTGGGGAGCCAACTTCGACGGCACGCTGGAGGAGCCGAAGCTGCTGCCGGCACGGCTGCCGCACGTGCTGCTCAACGGCGCCTCGGGGATCGCGGTCGGCATGGCCACCGACATCCCGCCGCACAACGCCGGCGAGGTCGCGGCGGCCTGCATGCTGCTGCTCGACGACCAGCGGGTCGCCGACGAGCGCCTGTGGGAAGCCCTGCCCGGACCCGACTACCCGACCGAAGCCGAGATCATCACCCCGCGCGCGGAGCTGCGGAGGATCTACGAGACCGGCGCCGGTTCGCTGCGCATGCGCGCGGTGTGGGAGCGAGACGGCGGCGACGTCGTCGTCACCGCCCTGCCCTTCCAGGTCTCGGGCAGCAAGGTGCTGGCACAGATCGCCGCCCAGATGCAGGCCAAGAAGCTGCCGATGGTCGAGGACCTGCGCGACGAGTCCGACCACGAGAACCCGACCCGGCTGGTGATCACGCCGCGCTCGAACCGGGTCGACGCCGAGGCGCTGATGGCTCACCTCTTCGCCTCGACCGAGCTCGAGCGCTCCTACCGGGTCAACCTGACGGTGATCGGCCTCGACGGCCGTCCGTGCGTCGCCAGCCTGCGCCGGCTGCTGGTCGATTGGCTGACCTTCCGCATCGAGACCGTGCGGCGCCGATTGCGCTTCCGCTACGAGAAGGTCCTCGGCCGCCTCCATCTGCTCGACGGCTTCCTGATCGCCTATCTCAATCTCGACGAGGTGATCCGCATCATCCGCACCGAGGAGGAGCCCAAGCCAGCGCTGATGGCGCGTTTCGGGCTCACCGACACCCAGGCAGAGGCGATCCTGGAGATCAAGCTGCGCCACCTGGCGCGGCTCGAGGAGATGAAGCTGCGCGGCGAGCAGGATGAGCTGCGCCGGGAGCGCGACGCCCTCGAGAAGCTGCTGTCGAGCGAGGCGCGGCTGCGCCGGCGGGTGCGCGAAGAGCTGGCGGCGGACGCTCGCGAGCTCGGCGACGCCCGGCGGTCGCCGCTGGTCGAGCGCGAGCCGGCGCGGGCCTTCGACGAGACGGCGCTGACGCCGGTGGAGCCGGTGACGGTGGTGCTCTCCGAGCGGGGCTGGGTGCGGTCCGCGAAGGGCCATGACCTCGACCCCCGCGAGCTGCCCTTCAAGGCCGGCGACGCCTTCCTGCAGGCGGCGCGGGGCAAGAGCAGCCAGCTGGTGGTTTTCCTCGACTCGACCGGGCGCAGCTACGCGCTGCCCGCGCACACCCTGCCGTCGGCCCGCGGCCACGGCGAGCCGCTGTCCTCGCAGCTGGCGCCGCCCGCCGGGGCGAGCTTCGTCGGCATGATGATGGGCGGCCGCGACGACGACAGCGATCTCTACCTGCTTGCCTCCAGCGCCGGTTACGGCTTCGTCGTGGCGCTCCGCGACCTGGTGGCGCGCAATCGCGCCGGCAAGGCGGCGCTCGGCGTGCCGGCAGGCGCCTGGGCGCTGCCGCCGCAGCCGGTGCACGACCGCGAGCGCGACCGGGTGGCGGCGGTGACCGACGCCGGCAGGCTGCTGCTCTTCCCGCTGCGCGAGCTGCCGTTGCTGGCGCGCGGCAAGGGCGTCCGCATCGTCAGTTTGCGCGCCGGCGCCGCCGGCAAGGACGGGGCGGAGGGAGCGAAGGGGAAGGGGGAGGACGGGGCCGGGGAGCACCTGGTCGCGGTCGCCGCCCTGCCCGAGGGCGCACATCTCAGGGTGCATGCCGGCAAGCACTACCGCAATTTCAAGCCCGGCGAGCTGGCACCGTTCGACGGCGCGCGCGCGCGGCGCGGCGCGGCGCTGCCGCGCGGCTTCCGCGGCGTGACCGGCCTCGAGGTGATCCCCTGATGGACCGCGGGCGATGATCGAGATCGATCGCGAGACGCTGGGCGACTTCGAGCGTGCCGGCCGCCTCGAATGGCTGGAGACCGACGGCCTGGGAGGATGGGCCGGCAGCACCCTCAGCGGCGCTCACAGCCGGCGCGACCATCACCTGCTGCGCCTGCCCGCCGGGCCGGCGGCCATCGCCCCGGAGGCTCCGGAGACCCCGACGGATCCGGCGAACCCGGCGAACCCGGCGAACCCGCAAAACGCCGAGGCAGGCGGCACCGTCGCGCTGGCGAAGCTCGACGAGCTGGTGATCGTGGCGGGACATGCGCACGAGCTGAGCTGCAACCGCTTCCCCTTCTTCGTGGCGGCCGCGGGCCTGCGGCACCTGACCGGTTTCCGGCGCGACCTGTTCCCGGTGTTCGAGCACGCGGCGGCCGGTGTGCGGCTGCAGAAGACCGTCGCCCTGATCGAGGGCGAGAGCACGCTGGTGGTGCTCTACGAGGTGCTGGCGGCGCCCGGTCCCTTCCTGCTCGCCATCCGCCCCTTCTTCTCCCGCCGCGAACCGCACGCGCTCTGCCGCGCCGACCGCCATGGCGCCACGCCCGAGGCGTCGCGCGAGGCGGCGGGCCTGCGCCTGCGCTGGCCGTCCGGAGCGGCGATGCTGCTGGCGGCCGAAGCCGCGGTCGACCGCCGGCCGGAGTGGTGGTACCGCTTCGAGCTCGAGGAGGAGCGGCGGCATGGCCGGGACTTCCAGGAAGACCTGTGGACCCCGGGACTGCTGCGCCGCGAGCTGGCGGCCGGCGAGCGCTTCGGCCTGGTGGCCACGGCAGTGGGGACGGCGGCGGCGACGACGGCGGCCCGCGAGCCGTTCGAGCTGCTGGCGCGCGAGCGGCGGCGGCGCGAGAAGCTGCTGGACCGGCTGCCCGTCCAGGACGAGCTGACGCGCATCCTGGGCCTCGCCGCCGGCCAGTTCTCGCTGCGAGGGCCCGGCGGCGCGCGCCTGCCGGCGGCGGGCTATCCGCGCCTGCCCGCGGCGGGCTATCCGCGCCTGCCCGCGGCAGGCTATCCACGCCTGCCCGCGGCAGGCTATCCAGATGGCGAGGCCGCCGCCGCGGACAGCCTCATCGCGCTGCCCGGACTGCTGCTCGCGACCGGCCGCGCCGACGAGGCCAAGAAGCTGCTGCGCGTCCATGCCCGCACCGCCGCTGCCGGGGCAACCGCGCATGACACCGGCGCACCCGGCGACGCGCTCTGGCTGTTCGTGGCCGCGTGGCGCTACCTGCAGGCGACCGGCGACGAAGCCCTGGTGCGGGACAGCCTGGTGCCGTCGCTGGCGAGGATCGCCGCCGCGCACGAGCGCGGCGCCGCGAGCGGCCTGGGCGCCGGCGCGGACGGCCTGCTCGAGGCGGCGCCGGGCTCGCCGGCGGCGGCCCGCCGCGCGGGCAAGGCGGTCGAGATCAACGCCCTCTGGCACAACGCGCTGGCCACCCTGGCCGAGCTGAGCCGCCGGCTGGGCGACGACGCCCAGGCGAAGACCTGGGGAGCCCGCGCCAAGCGGGTCCAGCGCCGCTACGCCGAGCTCTTCTGGAACGCCGCCGCGGGCTGCCTCTACGACAGCGCTCCGGCCGGCGCCGCCGGCGGCCCGGCGAGCGCCGGCGACCCGGCCGGAACGGCCGGAGCGGGCGGAGGCACCGGGGAGGGCGGCCGCGACCAGGCGCTGCGCGCCCACCAGGCGCTGGCGATCGGCCTGCCCTTCCCGGCGCTGTCGAAGCAGCGCGCCCAGCGCCTCCTGCGCACCATCGAGGAGCGGCTCCTGACGCCGGTCGGGCTGCGCGACGTGGCGCTGCCCATGGAGACCGCGGCGCCGGTGTCGGGAACCTTGGATCGCGGAACCGAGGCACATCCGGGCCTGTGGCCGGGGCCGGCCGCCGGCGACGAGCCTGACCTGCGGCGGCATGGACACGCCGAGCTCGCCTGGCCATGGCTGCTCGGACCGTTCTTCGCCGCCCTGGTGTGGCTGCGCGGCGCCGCCGGTAGGCAGCAGGCGCTGCGGATGGTCGCGGAGCTCGACCCGCTCCTGGCCGGCGCCGCGGTCGGCACCATCGGCGAGCAGGTCGGCGCCGAGCCACCCCACGTGGCGGCGGGCCACGTCGCTCACGCCGCCAGCGTCGGCGAGCTGCTGCGGGTCTATGTCGACGACCTGCACGGTGCGGCGACCAGGCCACCGACGCCGGCGCGCCGCGACCGCCAGCCGAAGCCCGAGCCAAAACCCAAACCCAAATCCCCCAAATCCCCCAAATCCCCTAAATCCAAAGCCAAGCTCGAGCCCAAGCCGGAGCCCGGGGGCGGTCCCAAGCCGGGTCCGCGCCGCGCCCGGCGTCCACCCCACCATGCGCCCCACCATGCGAAAACCGCGCCGCGCCAGGACGCGCCTTCCTGACAAGCGGGCACTGGCAGGCGCGGCGGGTCAACCGCGGCGCGGCGTTCAGTTCCCGACCACGAACAGGCTGCCGAAGTTCTCGCTGTAGATCTTGCCGTCCTGGCCGAGCGCAACTGGCGTGTAGGCGGCGCCGATCGCCAGATTCAGGAAGAGCTTGGCGCGCAGACCGCCGCCCTGGTCAATGACGTAGAGGTTGCCGTCCTCGCTGTTGGCGTAGACCGTTCCCCGGCGGTCGACCGCCGGGGCGTTGACGCACCACTCGAAGCCATGCGGGTTGGTCGGTACGCAGGTGACCTGGCCGTTGGGGTGGCGGCTGCACGCGAGCTGGTTGGTGTTCTGATAGCTCCACTGGCGAACCAGACCCTGGCTGAGCTGACTGATGTAGTAGGCCTCGGGGAAGGCCGCGGTGCGGACCGGGGGGCAGATCGCGCTGTCGTCGCAGTAGGAGCCCAGGCCGCCATAGTGGTTGTCCTTGGTGATCACCGAATAGGTCCCGTCGTGTGGGTAGATGGCGGGCGTATCGTCCCAACCGAACGGGTAGCTGCCAAGGAACCGGCCGGCGGCGCTGAACTTCATGAGGTGTCCCTGGGCATAGTTGTAGCGCGTGTAGGTGCCGTAGAAGATGCTGCCGTCGGGCGCCACGACCGGCGAGGCAGTCGAGTCGTCGATGATCATCCCCGATCCCGGCCGGTTCTCCGCCGGGTCGACGCCGGACGGGGCGCCGGCAGCGCAACCGCCCGGCGTGCCGCTGGGCGGGATCAGCACGTCGCAGCCGTCGTGGAGGCGGTCGCGCAGCGATGCCTGCCAGCGCGGTGTCAGGTTCGGATTGATCGCCAGCAGATAGGCGGTCCGGCTGGTCAGGTGCGCGACGCTGCCGACGTAGATGGTGCCGTCCGGGCCGACGGCGGGAGCCGAATTCATCGCCGCCCGCTGGGAGCCGCAGGGCACGGTCGGCGCCACCGCGTCGGGGGTCGGCGGCCAGGGCAGTTGGCTGACCTCGAAGACGCCGCGGCACTGGTCGGTGCCGCGGGGAGCGCCGGGGGTCAGCGAGGCGATGGTCGCCGCGCGAGGGCGGCCCTCGGCGTCGACCCTGACCACCCAGGAGTTGATCGCGTCCACCGTCCAGGGGTTGGCGGGGTCGAGCTGGGTGGCGACGAAATAGACGTTGCCGGCCGGGTCGACGGTGATCGGCCCGGTCAGGAAGACCCTGGGATGGGCGGTGTTGCCGAACGGCTGGATGTGCGCCAGCACCCTGCCGTCGTCCTTGGAGAGCTTGTAGACGGTGCCGCCAAAGCCGGGCACGTAGACGAAATCGCCCGCGACCGCGGCATGGAAGACCGGCTCCCAGGCGGGGCCCACGGCCGCGAAACTGTGAGGGATGGGCTTCCAATCGGTCTGGAAGGCCCACCTGCGCACCAGTGCACCGCGCACCCAATCGAGCCGCTCCTCGTTCCAGACCTGTGTCTCCCAGGTCGTGAGGCTGGTGTAGGTCCCGGTCTTGAATCCCAGGTAGACCGCGCCCTCGTCGTCGACCAGCGCCGTCTGGTAGTGCACCAGCAGGTTGCCGCCCGACGCCGGATCGTTCTGCTCCTTCGTCGCAAACGGGTCGTAGAGCGTAGTGGTCAGGATCCTGGCGGGCGTCTGGCCGGCGCCGGCGGCCGCACCGGCATGTTGCGCATCCTGTCCCCACTGCGGCCAGCCGTTCTGCGGCGGTCCGGCTCCTGCCGTCGTGGCGAGCGCCGCTGCGAGCAGCGCGATGACCCTGGTGAAGGCTTGCGGCGAGCTCATGGTCTTCGCTCTCCTCCGTCGAGGCGTACAGGCGCAGTCTATCCCGCCTCGATCCCGCCTCGATCCCGCCGAGGTCTCGCGGTGCGCCTACCGGCGCGGCGGATCTGCGGATATGATCCAGCTCAGCGTCGGTGCGCAGGAGCTGATGACCGGAACGGCCGCGGCGACGGTGCGCGCCGGAGATGCCGTTCGAGCGCCGGCCGCTCGGCCGGGTCGCGGCGGCCCGGGCGCGAGCGGCCTGCCGGGGAGCCGATGAGGTCGCAGCGACCCAAGAAGCCGAAGCAGATGATCCAGGTCGGGAATCATCAGATCACCCTCCCGGAAGGGGTCACGGTGACCGACTGGGCGCTCGAGCGGGTGCACTGGCAGAACCCGCGCATCCGCGCCTTCCTCGGCTGCATCCGGTTGCTCGAAGGGGTGTTCGAGAGCAACTACTCGTTGCTGCACTGCTCGCCCGAGCGGCTGATCGACATCTGGGCCAAGGTGCGCCAGGTCTCCGACCTGATCCGCCACCGGATCGCGCCGCTGCTGCGCGGCCACTCGCGCATCCCCGCCCTGGAGGAGGCGCGCCAGAGCGCCGAGCTCTCCCTGCACCTGCTCGGCGGCCAGGTGCTCGAGCCGCTGGCGCGTTTCCCGGCCGCCATCGCGCCGGACCAGCTGGGCGAGATCCGCAAGCTGCTCTGCATCTCGATCGGCCAGCTGCACGCCTTCCTGCAGGACACCTTCGGCGAGCTGATGGCGAGCGACCCGCGCAGCCTGCACGACGCGGACTACTTCCTGTCACGGCGCTTCCCGCAGGACATCGAGGAGGCGGAGTGGCTGCACGCGACGGTCGGCCGGCTGGGCGAGTACGTCGAGCGGCTCGATCAAGTGCGCACCACCCACCTCACCGCGGTGACCGAGCGCATGCGCGCCGACGAGCTGCTGCCACCGCGCCAGATCTGGGACAACACCGCGGTGCTGATGGAGGTGCTGATCAACGGCCTGACGCCGAAGCTCAAGGAGGTGCTGGCGCTGCGCGGCGTCCGCTTCTACGAGATGGAGATCCTCGACCGCTATGCCGCCGACATCCCCATCTTCTGCCGGCTGCTGCTCGAGCTCCACGACACCGGCTCCTCCGCCGTCGCGGCGATGCAGGCGGCGCTCGCGGAAGCGCCCGGCGACCGCGACCAGAACCACCGCGACCTGCGCGCCTGCCATGCCGCGGTGAGCCACCGGATCGTCGGCCTGCTGGTCAAGGTCGACAAGAGCTTGCAGGACCTGGTGGCGTTCCTGCCGCTCTGGCTGCAAGCCATCGAGAAGCGCCGCGCCCTGCTGCTCCGGCGCGCGGCGGAGGAGCCCGCGGGCGCTTCGCTCCTCGCCTAGAGGTGCAGCATGGAGATCGTTCGCGCCGCGCCCGAGCTGGCCGGGGACCTCACCCGCATCGCGCTCGCCGCCAAGCGCCACTGGCAGTATCCGGAGCGTTGGATCGAGATCTGGACGCCGGCCCTGACCATTGCTCCCGACTACGTGGCAACGAACCCGACCTTCGCCGCCGTCGAGGCGGGCGATCCGCTCGGCTTCTACGCGCTGGTCCCGGCGGCGGACCGCTCGCGGGCGCAGCTGGACCATCTCTGGATCCTCCCCGAACGGATCGGCAACGGCCTCGGCCGCGCCCTGTTCGAGCACGCGGTGGCCACCGCCAGGTCGCTCGGAGCCGCGGTCATGGACATCGAGGCCGAGCCCTACGCTGAACCCTTCTACCGCCACATGGGAGCCCGCCGCACCGGCGAGCGCACCGGCCGGATCGAGGACCAGCCGCGGGTCCTGCCGCTGCTGGAGCTCGCGCTGGTGAGCGGTTGTTGACCGCCGGCGCGGGTGCGGGTGCGCGACGCGCCCGGGTGCGGGTGCATTATCCGCTGGCGACCGGGCGGATGGCGCTGCGCAGCGATCGGGATTGGGACGCGGACGTCGAGGCGGTGGGCGAGGACGCTGGCGGCACCTGCTTCGAGTTCGAGCTGACCTGGGAACGGGGCGTCTATAGCTACTTCAAGCCGGTGCTCCACGACGCCGGCGGCATCCATTGGGCGCAGGGCGAGAACTACCTGGCGCTCTCCACCAGCGGGAGAGGTGAGCGCACCGGCGCCGCGATCCTGGATGACACGCCCGACAGCCCGGTCCGGGACGTCTATCCGCACTTCTTTTCCGACGCCGGTTGCAGCGAGTGCGGCATCCTCCGGCGGCGTTCGCGCGACGGCGAGCGCGAACACAGCCTGCGCGTCTTCTACCCGCCGGGCTACGACGAGAACTCCCTGGAGTCGTTCCCGGTGGTGTACATGCAGGACGGCCAGAACCTCTTCTTCCCGCAGGAGGCGTTCGGCGGCAACCCCTGGCGGATCGGCGAGACGCTGCGCATCCTGGACGCCATGAACCTGATCCGCAAAGTGATCGTGGTGGGCATCTACCCTCGCGACCGGATGCTGGACTACACCCAGGAGGGCTACGAGGACTACGGGCGGTTCCTGGTCGAGGAGGTCAAACCGTGGGTCGACGCCACCTACCGCACCCTGCGCGGTCCGCAGACCACGGTGACCATGGGCTCTTCGCTCGGCGGCCTGGCGTCGCTGCTGCTCGGCTGGCGCTGGCCGGAGGTCTTCGGCTGCATCGGCTGCCTGTCCAGCACCTTCGGCTGGCGCGAGGACCTGTTCGCGCGCGTCGGCGCCGAGCCGAAGCGCCCCATCCGCATCTATCTCGACAGCGGCTGGCCGCGCGACAACTACGAGGTGACGCGGGCGATGCGCGATCTGCTGGCGGCCCGCGGCTATGCCCAGGGCCGCGACCTGCTCTATCTCGCTTTCCCGCGCGCCACCCACGACGAGGCTTCCTGGGCGATGCGCGCCCACGTCCCTTTCCAGTTCTTCTTCGGCGGGTGAGCGCGCCATGACGCGGCCGTGGCAGACCCTGGCGAGCGCCGACACTCCCGAGGGGCGGCTCGAGCTGCGGCGACGCGGCGAACACGAGCTGGTGATCACCATCGGCGGCAGGGTGCTGATGAACGGCGCCGCCCACCGCTCCGAGTCGGCCCTGGCCGAGCTCGCCTGCCGCACCATCGCCAGACGGCCGCGGCCGCGGGTGCTGCTCGGCGGTCTCGGCCTCGGCTATACCCTGCGTGCCGCGCTCGACGCGCTGCCGCGCCAGGCGAGCGTCACGGTCGCCGAGATCGAACCGGTGATCGTGGAATGGTGCCGCGGCCCGCTTGCCGAGCTGGCCGGCGGCGCGATCGCCGACCCGCGCGTGGCGATCGAGATCGGCGACGTCGCGGCGGCGATCGCCCGCGCCGCGACGACGGGCGCCGCAGGCGCGACAGGCGCCGCCGATGCCACGGCTCCCGGCGCCTTTGACGCCATCCTGCTCGACCTCTACGAGGGTCCGCGGACGCCGGCGCAGGGGCGCGACGACCCGCTCTACGGCCGTGCCGCCCTGGCGCGCACCCGCGCCGCCCTCCGCCCGGGAGGCGTTCTCGCCGTCTGGTCCGAGGATCCCGACGCCGCCTTCGAGGCCCGCCTTACCGCCGCCGGCTTCGCCTGGGAACGCCACAGGCCCGGGCGGGGCGGGGCGCGGCATGCGGTTTATCTGGCGAGCCGCTCTAGTGCGGCGGTTGATCCGGCGAGCCGCGTCAACGCGGCTCTTCGTCAAACGAGCCGTGCGGGTCGAGGTCGACCGGCACGTCGGCGGCCGCGGCCAGGGCCGACTTGAGATCGGCCGGCATCGCGCCGTAGCGGCTGAACCAGACCTCGGCGCGGCGGCGGTTGCCGGTCGCTTCGATGCGCAGCAGCTCGCCGGCGAGGGTCGCCAGCGCCCCCGGGATCTTGGCGAGGTCGATGGCGTAGCGCCCGCCGCGCGGATCGCGGCGAATCGCGCCCTGCTCGACGAGGTAGTTGAGCTCCATCATCTCGGCCCGGCCGTGGGCCTCGCCGGTGCCGAAGCGGACGGTGCGGAAGATGCCGGCGACGTAGGAGCAGTAGTACTCCTCGAGCCGCTCTTTAGGCAGCGCCCCGTGCGCCACCAGCCAGGCCAGCCCGAACATGCCGGTGACGTCGGCCTTGGCCTCCTCGAGCCCGGAGTAGACGGGGCCGATGGCGGCGCGGATGTCGGTCTGACGGCCGTTGACGCGCGCAAAGGCAGGACCCAGCCCGTGGCTGATCTCGTGCATCATCACCGCGGCAAGGTAGCCGCCGGCGCTCGCCTTGGCCGCCTGGTCGGGGCGCATCAACCGCCTGGCCACCGGCAGGATGACCTCGCGGACGCGGGCGTCCATGAAGTTCTTGAAGAAGATCCGCTTGCTCCCCTTGCGCTCGAGCACCCGCGGATCGTTCGGCAGGTTGTCCGCCACCGCCTGGTAGCCGTGCCGCAGGTCGCCGGACCGGAACGGGCTGTCCATCACCTCCATCGGCGCCACCCGCCCGTGTTTCGACGGCCGGTCCGCGGCCGGCAGCGGCAGGGCGTCCTGGAGGTCCGGCACATACTTCTGGAACACCGCCAGCTTGGCGCTCTCGGCTTCGTTGCGGATGAGCACCGCGGCGCCATACGAGGTCTTCACCCCGAGGAGGTCGTCGAGGTAGGTCTCGTAGGGCGCAAAGATGACGTCGAACTTGGGATTGACCAGATCCAGCCAGGCCAGGTCGCTCTGGTAGTAATCGTCGTCGAGCAGCGCCGCGGCGCGCAGCCGCAGGAAATTGGCGAAGGCCGGATCGGCCAGCGCCGCCGCCTCCCGCAGGGAACGGGCGGCCGGCTCGAGCAGCTCGCGGTAGGCGACGTGATAGGGCACCGCCACCAGCTTCCCGGCCTGTCGCCGCACGACCGCATGCTCGTCATAGATCCCCTGCTTGCCCGCCGGATGGGCCGCGACCCAGGCATCGATCTCCTGGCGCGTCATGCCGGCGGGATAGAGCTCCCGACCAGGCGGCATCGGCTGCTTGCCGACGAAAGGCCGGTTCTCGTCGAGCAGGTCGTAGCGGCTGCCGTTGATCCACAGCAGCCGGCGCAGGGCGACGGCGTTGGGCGCGCTCCGGGTCGCGGCGGCGCCCGCCGCCCCGGGCGACAGGGCCTGATACAGCGCCAGCGCCTGTGGATCGCTCTGCCGCCAGTAGATGCTCTCGAGCTGGCGGCAGGCGGCGACCAGCTTGTCCACCAGCTGCCGCTCCCGGTCGCTGAAGCTGCTGCCCTTCCAGGGCATCTCGACCGGCTTCCACCGCGCCAGGCGTTGCGCCAGGTCCGGCGCCGCATCGGCCGCCGAGAGCGCCGCCGGCGCGGCGGCGGACGGCGGGGCCGCGGGTGGCGTCGCGACGACCGGCGCGGCCGGCGCCCGCCCGGCGGCCACGCCAGGCGCGGCGAAGACCGCGGCCGCCAGCACGGCGACGCCGGCGGCGGCGAGCCAGGCAAACGCGAGGTGGGATCTGGGTGTGCGCGTTCTCGGTAGCGAGCGAAGCGGCAGAGGATGGCCGAACATGCCGGCAGTCTATACGAGCCGTGGTTTCGGCAGCCCTGACGTCCCGCACCGCCGCTGGCGGGCGGACCGCGGCGAGCTGTGTATACTCAAGAAAAGGGCCGAAACTCCGATAGTGCCATTCCGCGCGGCTTCAGACTGACGTCTCGCACCACGGATCCGTATGCCAAAGGCGCAGGAGTTTGTTATCGGCAAGGCAACGCCGCACGGCCTGGCCGCGACCACCGGCTCCTCCATGGCGCCTGATTCCTCGCCTCCCCTGCCCCGGCTGCTGCGCCAGACGCTGATCGTGGGCGCGCTGTACGGCGCCGCGGCGCTGGTCTATCTGCGGCCGATCTGGGCGACATTTCGCAACTCGCTGGCGCCCAACGCCGCCGATCCCCTGTTCAGCGTCTACATCCTCAGCTGGGTGATCCGCCAGATGCACCTCGGCTTCCCCGATCTCTGGGATGCCAACTTCTACTATCCGATGCGCGACACGCTGGCGCTCTCCGACCACATGCTCGGTCCGGCCTTGCAGATCGCCTTCGTCCACAACACCGTCGCCGGCTACAACCTGCTCTTCTTCTCCTCCTTCGTGCTTTCCGGCGTGGCCACCTGGTGGGTGCTGCGCCGCGGCGGCCTCTCCGGACCGGCCGCGTTGCTGGGCGGCGCGGCGTTCGCCTTCTCGCCGTTTCGCATGAGCCACCTCAACCACCTGATGGTGCTGATCATGCAGTGGATCCCGCTGACCCTCTGGTCGTGGGACCGGCTGCTGGCCGAGCGGACGGTGCGCCGGGCCGCCGTCTTCCTGCTCTTCTACGGTCTCCAGCTCACGGCAGGCTGCTATTTCGCCTACATGATCCATTTCCCGATGGCCGCCATCCTGGCCAGCCGCTGGGCGTCGGCCGGACGGCGCCGGCTCTTGGCGCCGGACTCGCTGCGCGTGCTGGTGCCGGTCGCGGCGCTGGCGCTGGCAGCGGCGGTCGCGGTCTTCCTGCCTTACGTGCGCCTGGCCAAGCGGCTGGACATGGCTCACGACGACCAGGAGATCGGCGGCAACGGCGCCACCCTGGCGAGCTACCTGAGCCCGGCGCCCGAGAACCTCTATTCGCTGCATCCACCGAAGGCGCTCTGGCACCGCGCCGGGCTGGCGCGATGGGAGCAGCCGCTGGTGCGCTCGGAGAACTCGCTGTTCGCCGGCTTCGTGCCGACGCTGCTGGCCGGCTATGGACTGTGGGAGCTCCGGCGCCGCCACCGCCTGCGGCCGGCCGTCGCGCTGGCGCCGCGGCGGCGGTGGCTGCTTCTCGGATTGGCGGCGGTGGCGGCCGGCGCCGTGGTCGTCGGCGACTTGTACACCTTGGCTTTCCATCAGGACCTGGCACCGTTCGATCGCTGGGACGAGACCAGCGCCTGGACCGCCATTGGACTGCTGCTGCTGCTCTGCCTCGTCCTGCTGGCGGTGCTGCGGCGCCGCTACGCGGGCGACCTCTACTGGCGTTGGGGCGAGATCGACCCCTGGCAGCGCGGCCTGCTGTTCGCCGGAGCGGTCAGCTTCGCGCTCTCTCTGCCGGTGATCTACATGCCGCTGGCCCGCTTCGTCCCCGGCCTGCACAGCATGCGCGTTCCGGCACGCTTCGGCGCCTTCGTGTCGCTGACGGTGGCCTTCCTTGCCGGCTGGGGCCTCGACCGGCTCGCCGAGCGGTGGGGACTGACTGGCCGGCGGGCATGGGCCGCCGGGCTGGCGGTCGCGGCGGTGCTGGCGATCGAGTTGGCGCCGCGGCCGGTGCACTGGGTGGAGGTGCTGACGGAGGACGAGTTCCCCGAGGTCTACACCTGGATCCGGGGGCGGCCGGAGATCCGCGCCCTGGTCGAGGTGCCGCTGCATGCCAACTGGACCGAGGCGACCTACATGTACTACTCGACTGCGCACTGGAAGCCGATCGCCAACGGCTACAGCAGCTTCGTGCCGGACAGCTACGAGCGGCTCGCCGCAGCGGTGAGCCTGCTGCCCGAGGGCGACGGGTTGTCGCTGCTGGAAAGCATGGGCATCACCCACGTCGTGGTGCACACCGACCGGCTGGTGAAGCGAGGCATCGATGACGCCGACGTCGAGTCCCGGGGCAACGCCATGGTGCGCGAGTGGGAGCGGCGTTTCCTGGGCCGCCGCGTCGAGCTGGTCTACTCCGGCGATCCCGACCGCGTCTATCGCATCATCCCGATGTCGCTCGCCGCGCCGCCCATCGTCCTGCGCACGCGGCCCGCGGGCTAGCCTCAGAAGTCGCGAGCAATACGCGCGAGGGCCTCGTCGAAATCGATTTTCACGTCGACGTGTGGTTGCCAATCGCGCACACAGATCGTCTGATAATGCGCCCAGCCGGGCGCCCGCGCGTAGAGGCCTTCCTTCACTGCGTACGGCACATAATCCCGAATGCCATTCTGCTCCAGCGCCTCCGAGACCACCGCGCCGGCGGTGTAGAAGACGGCAATCAGGGCAACCCGACGCTGGAAACACTCTTCCATAAGGCTTCTCACGGCCTGGTTGAAATCCTCGGGCAGCAGCTCGATGCTCGCTTGCGCAAGGCGGGCAAGACCCCGACGTTCCAACTTTACGTGTCAGCCCGCGCGCCGTCACAGCGCGTCGCTGGCGACCAGGCGTCAGTGCCGCCTCGACCTGAACCTCGGAACCAACCCGGAGTGGGGTCCTTTCTTCGCAGCTAACACCTGCGCCCGTGAAGCCAAGCGCCGCCGGGCGCGGGCCGAGCGGCTTGGGCCGGGGCCGCCATCTGGCATCAGTTCTTCCCCTCAAGACCGCTCAAGAAAGCTGCCACCTTGGGATCGTCCCACTTGGCCGCACCAAGTTGCCGAGCTACGAGACGCCCATCCCGAGCGATGATAAACGTCACCGGGAGCGTGCTCCCGGAAAACTCACGTGGCACGGGCGCGCTAGCGACGTAAAAGGGCAACGAAATCGTCCTGCGGTGCAAGAAGTCGCGCACCACCTCTTTTCGTTCCGTTGAGACCAACACGAAAGAGAGCCTCGCCGCAGCCGGTTGACGCGACAGAGCCTGGAGCGAGGGCATCTCGGCGATGCAGGGCGCACACCAAGTAGCCCAGATCCCGAGCAAGATCGGCCTCCCCTCTAGCTGACCTAAAGTGATCGACGCTGCACCGTCGTGCATCGGCAGCAAGACCCAATGCCTCGCCGCCGGTGAGAGTCTGGCAAGTGTTGGCAACCAAGGCGGCGGCAGCTCTTGTAGCCTTTGGACCTCGACCCGTGCGATCCGGGCCTCACTCATTCTGTGCAGCTTGTTAGTAACAATAACAACTAGAGCAACGCCCGTCGCCAGGCCGAGGACAAACGCCACTACAATTACAGACCAACGCCACATTCCCCTGAACAACCTTCGCGTATGCAGGTGGTCCCCAATCGAAGAGCCTGGCCTTGCCTCTTCTTTCGTTTCGGAACGCATCACCTGTTCCTTAACATTGCGACCTACACGCAGGCACGTTCCTAAGCCTCACGAGGCTTCTCAGCTTACTTGGGAGGCGGAAGGCTGCCCATTCCAGTTTGCCTGCGGAGAACCAATGGGTGCTCGAGAAGCGTCGCCCATGTTGTCGAAGGCACCTCAATAGGCGAGAGCTTTGCCGGAAGAAAACCCGGCCGCTTGACCTCGAGAAGGTATTTCCCAGGCGCCACATCAGTGATCTGAAAGAAGCCGCCTCGGGTCACGCGCGCCGAAGCTCTTGCTGGGACCTCCTCTGGGGTGCCGAGAGGAATCAAGTGCGCCATACAATCCTCCGTTTCTGGCGAACCCTCTGGCGACTCCGCCCATCCCGCGATCGATGCTCCAACCTTCGGCACAAGCGTTCCGAGGTCCAGGGCATCAGCTGCCGGCACTTTGGTCGCAAGGCGATACTCGGGAGCAAAGCCGGGAACTGAGAGCCTCAAATCGAAAACTGCTGCCGGCAGCTGGCAGCTCCAGCCGCCCTTCTCATCGACCGGGCACTTCATCGCACCGCGCAACGCATCTTCTTTGGGCACTTGCTGCCGCAGACGCAGCGTTTCCACCGCAATTTCCCTTGGCAATGGCCTTACCTTGAGCGCACCGTGGATAGCCCCCATTGGCCAGGTTGCAACCTGCTGCACCACAGTACCACCAGAAGGGCCTGCTACCAGAGACTCGCGGCGGCACCAATATCCGGGAATGTTGACCGAAATCTCCCAAGCCGAATTCGCAGGCAGGGGGAGCCGGCAGCGCTCGCCCGGCGGCGAATTGCTGGCGACCTTCGACCGGCTTGGCTATGGCAAATTTCCCACCGCCGACGATCTCGAAATCTCCGATGGGAGGAGGCCTTGGCGCTCGCCGATCGGGCGGCGGCACTGCTCGACGACTACGGCAGCACGTTCGAAGCGGCCCGGGCGCAGATCGACCAGGGCTGGGCGCTGCTCGACGCCGGCGAACCGAGCGAGGCCCTGCCAGTCTTCGAGGCGGCGCTGGCCCTGGTCGAACACGAGCAGGCCTGGGCGGTTTCCGGCCACCTGGGGCTGGCAGTGGCCCTTGCCGGCAGCGGCAACTTGAAGCGAGCCCGCAGGCTCCTCGCCGCTGCAGACCGCCTGACTGCAGAGGTGCCGCAAGCGGCCGAGCGTCTGCGGCTACGCTGGCGTGGAGCGCAGATGGCCCGGCGCTGCGGACTTACCGGCAGCGCCTTGCGCCGGCTGCGCCGAGTGGTTTCGGCCCTGCTGGCGGAGGGCCAAGACCGCGACGCCGCCACCGCGCTGCTCGAGCTCCTGGCTCTTTGCCTCCAGCGTCAAAGGCAGCAGGCGGTCGGAATGCCCACGATCCATGCAGCGATCGATGGCCTTCTCGAATCATCTCAACTTCATCGCCGCGCGCGGGCGGTGATCGCCCTCGTCCGCTACGTCCTTGCGGACCCGGTAAAGCGCTGTGCGGCCGAAGTGGTGGCCGCCGCCAGTCGCTACTTCCTCGACTCGCGCTACCGGCCGGAGCTGCCATTCCGGCCGACGCGCACGCATCCCCTGGTCCACCTGGCCTGGGACGAGATCGACCCGAGCGTCCGAGCCAGAATTTGCGTCGAGGTGGGGGCCGAGAACGAGATCGGCCACTGCACAGGCAAGGATCTCGACTGCACTCTACGGGACTACATCGCATGGCGCTTCGAGGTGGTGCGCCGGGTACGGCTCGAATTTCCGGCTTCAGATCGCGGAGAGGCGCCAGGGACCTAGCCCACCCCTACTGGCGATGAGAGTGCGGTCATGATCGAGTTGGACGAGGAAACATGGTCGGCCCAGCTCGGAGCGGTCATCGAGCAGGTGCGGCCACAACTTGCGAGACTCCTCGGCGCCTACCGCATCCCGGCGGTCGAGGCCGAGGATCTGGTGCAGGACGCCCTGCTCGGTCTGGTCGCCAACTGGCCGGATGTGCGAGAGCCCTGCTCCTACCTGGTCGGCGCCACACGGCATCTCTGCCGCTTCTACGTGCGACAGCAGATCCGGCAAAGGGCAAGAATCGCCCTGACAGATCCAGATCAGCTCGAACGGCTCGCCGGCTCGGCGCCAAGCGGCCAGGACGAGCGCGACGCGTTGGCGGATGTCGAACGTCTGGCGCGGACGCTGGGTCCGCGACCGCGCCGCCTGTTGCGACTGCTCCTCGGCCTTGGCTTTGACGAGGATGAGCTGGCGCTCTCCCTGGGCGGTGCGAAGCCCGCGTCGCTGCGGCGGGCACGCCGGCGAGCGCTCGCGCGCCTGCGAGAGCTCCTGGCAAAGCGGCCTTGAGTCGCACCTTCGGGGATTGAAGTGAAACCAGCGAGCCCTCGCCGCGGGCCGGCCCGCGCGCCGGCCCGCGCGCCGTCACGGCGCCTCGCCGGCGACCAGGCGGATGAGGGTGGCGCCGTATTTGCTGGCGATCTTGGGACCGATGCCGGAGATGGCCAGGAGGTCTTCTTCGTCTCGCGGGCGCTCGGCGGCGACGGCGAGCAGGACCCGGTCGGTGAGGATGTGGAAGGCCGGCACCCGGCGGCGCTTGGCCTCGGCGCTGCGCCAGGCGCGCAGGGCCGCCCACAGCTCGGCCGGGACGGCATCGGCGCTGGCCGGGCGGCCGGCGCCGGGGCTGCCGGCGGCGTCATCGGCGCCGGGCTGCCGGCGGCGGCGCCTGGCCGTGCCGGCGGCGGCTGACTCGGCGGCGCCGGCGGCGGCGCGGCCGGCGGGCGCAGCGGACCGGCGGACCCGCTGGCGCGGTGCCTGGGCCGGCTGCTCCGCGATCTCGATGCCGGCGAGGAGGGCGTCGGGGTCGCCCTGGAAACCCTCGCTGGTCAGGCCGACGCGGAGGAAGCGGATGGTCTTGCCGTCCTTGGCGAACGAGTCCTCCTGCACCCTCACGAGGCCGGCGCGGCTGAGACCTTCGAGCAGCAGCTCGAACGGCTTGCGCTGCAGGCCCGGACCGGCGGCGCACTCGCGGAAGAGTTGGCCGGCGCTCTGCCCGCCGCGGCCGCGCAGGCTTTCGAGGAGATGGCGCAGCACCTCCTCCTCGACCGGCGTCGGCCGCCGGAAATGCCGCACCAGGCAGGTCTCGGGCGCGCAGATGTCGCACACGCCGCAGGGCCTGCCGTCGTCCTCCTGGTCGCCGAAGTGGCGCACCAGGTGCAGCATGCGGCAGGCATGGGACTCCGGCAGCCGCGCCATCTGGGCGAGCTGGGCCAGCTTGTGCTCGCGTTGCGCCAGGTAGGGCGCCAGCCAGCCGGCATCGCCGCGCGTCGCCTGCTCCTCGGCATCGAGGCGGACGCCGCCGTGGAGCCACAGCTTCTCGAACGCCTTGTCGAACACCTCCTCGTCGAGCCTGACCTGACGGCGCAAGCGGTCGATGGCCTGCGGCTCGGCGGTCAGCGACCGCCAGATCTCCTCGAGGACGTGGGTCTCCGGATAGTCGCGGCCGTGGAAGAACTCGTGAGTGCGGCGGTCGGCGAAGGAGTAGAGCAGGATGGCCCGCGACGGCAGGCCGTCGCGTCCGGCGCGCCCGATCTCCTGGTAGTAGCCCTCGAGGCTGCCGGGGAGGCCGGTGTGGATGACGGTGCGGATGTCGGGCTTGTCGATGCCCATGCCGAAGGCGATGGTGGCGACGATCACCTCGAGCCGCCCGGCCAGGAAGTCCGCCTGCACCCGGTCGCGGGCGGCGGCAGTCATGCCGGCGTGATAGGCGGCCGCCGGCAGCTCGGCCCCGAGCTCCTGGCCCAGCGCGTCCGCCTCCTTGCGCGTCGGCGCGTAGACGATCGCCGGCCGGCGACCGGCGGCGGCGAGCACCGAACGCACCATGGCGCGGCGGCCGGAGGGCCTGAGCTCCGCGACCTCGACGGCGATGTTGGTGCGGCGGAAACCATGGATGAAGCGGGCCGGCGCCTGCAGGCCGAGCTGGCTCGCGATGTCGTCCTGCACCAGCGGCGTGGCGGTGGCGGTGAGCGCGATCACCGGCACCGGCCGGAGCTGCGGCAGGCGCTGCCCCAGCAACCGATAGTCCGGCCGGAAGTCATGGCCCCATTGGGAGATGCAGTGCGCCTCGTCGACCGCGACCAGGGCCGGCCGGCGCCGGGCGAGGAACTCGGGGAAGCCGGGCACGCTGAGCCGCTCCGGGGCGATGAACAGGAAGTCGAGGCGCCCTTCGAGATACTGCGCGCACACCCGGCGCGAGTCGGCGCGGTCGCGGCCCGAATGGATGCGCTCGGCGCGCAGGCCGAGAGCGGCGAGCTTCGCGACCTGGTCCTCCATCAGCGCGATCAGCGGCGAGATCACCAGCGTGGTGCCGGCGCGGGCAAGGCCGGGCAACTGGTAGCACAGCGACTTTCCGGCCCCGGTCGGCATCACCAGCAGCGCGTCACGGCCGGCGGTCACCGTCCGGCAGACCGCCTCCTGGAAAGGCCGGAAGGAGGTCAGGCGGAACGCCGAGCGCAGCAGCTCGCTCAGCCGCTCGCCGGGGTCGGCGGTGCCGGGCCGCGGGCCCGCCGGCGAGGCGGCAGAGAGTGCAGCCGGCCGCGCCGGTCGCGACTCGGCATTGAAGCTGAAATGGGATTGGGAGGGAGCCGTGGTCCTGCCGCGACCGGCAACGACGCCCGGATCGGGGCGGCCGGACACTGCGGAGCTGGAGGACGCGGCAAGCGGCAGCGACGCGGCAGTCGGCGATCCGGACGCTCCCGGCAGACGCTCTCCGACCGGCGGCCCTCCAGGCGTGGTCGGCACCGGTTGGGGCGGCGCCGGCGGCTTCCCGGACATGGCGCGCGGAAGCGCCGGCGCAGCCGGCGGCCCACCCGCCGCAGCTGGCGTGGCCGGTGCGGCCCGCGGTGCCCGCGGTGCCCGGAGCCATGGCGGCTCCGCCGCGCCGCTGACGGCGGCGGCGCCTGCCGGCGGCCCGCCGCCGGCTGCGGCAACACCCGAGGAGGCGAAGACGCTTTCGACCACCTCGCTCACGTAGCTCTCGATGCCGGACATGAAGGCGCCGAGCTCGCCCTCGCCGCGCTCGATGCGCTTGAGCTGCGCTTCCCACCTGCCGGTCATCTCCGGGCTCTTGACCTGCGGGTGCACCAGCTCGATCAGCCGCACTCCCTTGTCGGTCGCGGCCAGCGCCTTGCCGCGGCGCTCCATGTAAGTGCGGCGCAACAGGGTCTCGATGATCTCGGCGCGGGTCGCCGGCGTGCCGAGGCCCGAGTCCCTCATCGCGGCCGAGAGCTCCTTGTCGTCGAGCGCCCTGCCGGCCGTCTCCATGGCGGTCAGCAGGGTTGCCTCGGTGAGCCGCCGCGGCGGCCGGGTCTTACCTGCCACCGGCTCGGCGGCAAGCACCGCCGGCCGCAGCCCGGCCGCGAGGCCCGCCGGCAGGAGCTGCGCTTCCTCGGCTCCGGCGCCCGCCGGTCCGTCGCCGCCCGCCGGCCGGTCCCCACCTGCCGCTGACTGCTCGCCGCCCGCCTCGGGCTTGCCACCGGCGTCGCCGCGCCTCTCGCCAGCGTCGCCGGCACCACCGGTATCCGCGTCGCCGCGGGAGCGCCCCGCCGGCGCGGGAGGCTCGGGATCCAGCACTTTCCAACCCGGCTGCTCCACGACCGTGCCGGTGCTGACGTAGCGATCGACGATCGGACCGGCCGGACCCATCGCCGGCGGGCCAGGAGGTGCCGCCGAGGCCGGTGCACCCGGCCCCCCTCCCGAGGTCACGGCGGTGATCACGGTGGTGGTCGAGGTGACGTGATCCTCGTGCCACGCCGCGAGCAGGCGGCGGCAGACCAGGTCATAGAGCCGCCGCTCGTCTCCGTAGAGGCCGTCCGCCACCGTCGTGGTGGGCAGGATGGCGTGATGGTCGGTCACCCGGGCGTCGTCGACGAATCGCCGCCCCAGCGGCCGCTCGCCGGTCCCCGGGGCGAGCAGCCCACGGTAGGGTCCGGCAATCGCCAACACCACCGCGCCGAGCGTCGCCGCGACGTCCTGGGGCAGATGGCGGCTGTCGGTACGCGGATAGCTGATGAGCTTGTGGCGCTCGTAGAGTGACTGCGCCACCCCCAGGGTGTGCTGAGCGCTCCAGCCGTACAGCCGGTTGGCGTGGCGCTGCAGCTCGGTGAGGTCGTAGAGCAGCGGCGGCGGCTGGCGCCGCGCCTCGGCGCGCACCGACTCCACCTCGGCCGTCCCGGTCAGCGTCCGCGCGGCGATGCGGCGCGCCTCCTCGCCGTCGCCCGGCAGCCGGCGATCCTCCCGGCGCGGGCCGTCGGCGCCGCCACCGCGACCGGCAGGCTCGACCTCTCCGGGCGCCCGGAACCAGGTGCCGCGCCAGGTCGCCTCCTCGGCGCCCGCGCCCGCCGGCGGCGCCGCTGCGGCCGCGGCCATGCCGTCGATCCTGCCCCGGCCGGCCAGCCCGAAGGTGGCCACCACCTCGAAATAATCTTCCGGCACGAAGGCGCGGATCGCCAGCTCGCGCTCGACCACCATGGCGAGGGTCGGCGTCTGCACCCTGCCGACGCTCAGGTCCTCGCCGAAGGCCAGCGTGCAGGCGCGCGACAGGTTCATGCCGACCAGCCAGTCGGCCCGGCTGCGGCCGCGCGCCGCCGCCGCCAGCGGATCCAGCTCGCGGCCCTCCCGCAGCCGCTCGAAGCCGCGGCGAATCGCCTCGGCGGTGAGCGACGAGATCCACAGCCGCGACACCGGCTTGCGGCAGCCGGCGGCCTCGTAGATGTAGCGGAAGATCAGCTCGCCTTCGCGACCCGCGTCGGTGGCGCATACCACCCGCTCGACCTCGGCGTCGGCGAGGATCCGGCGCACCGCCTCGAACTGATCTCGGCGCTCCTCGGCAACCACCAGCGGCCACTCCCGCGGCAGCATCGGCAGGCCCTCGCGCTGCCAGCGCCGCCACTCCGGGCGGATCTCGTGCGGCTGCGCCAGGCCCACCAGATGGCCGATTGCCCAGGTGACGACGTAGCCGTTGCCGGTCAGGCAGCCATCGCCCCGCCGCTCGGCTCCCAGCACCCGCGCGATGTCCCTGGCCACCGCCGGCTTCTCGGCGACGACGGCGATCTTGGCGCCCAGGTTCGTCCTCGGTTCCGTCACAGCGTCCTCATCCGCCCGGGATTGTCTCACCTCGCGCGCCCGGACCGGCGCCGACCGACCACTCAGATGGATTGACGGAAAGACTCGCCGCCGGCCGACGCCGCGACCCGTTCGTCGGACCGCCGGAGCACGGCTCGGCGCCGCCCCGCCCGGCGCAGGATGTCGCACTTAATTTTTATAGATGCGAATATCCGCAGTTATCGATTGCTTTATCGACAACTGCGCGGGCGCCACGGCCAGTGTCGGCCGCCCCCGCGTCCCGCCCGGATCAGGAGGTCCGTCATGTTGCCAACCGTTGCAACCGCCACCCGTGCGGCGCGCCCATGCCTGGCCGCCGCGCTCACCCTAGCCTCATTGCTGACGGCAGCTCCCGTCCGCTCCGACCCCGGACCCCGAACCCATCCCCAGTCCGTCGCCGCCGTCGCCGCTCCCACCTGTCAATGGCTGCGGCTGCTGCTGCCCGACCTCGACCGCTGGCTCCCCGCCAGCCGCGAAGGGCGGCAGTCGCCGCGCCCGGCGGCCCGCACCAGCGACACGCCGAGCCAGCCCGGCACAGCTCCCCCCTGCCCCAACAGCGGCCCCACTCCCGGCTGCCAGAGCGGAGGAGGAACCGACCCCAACGGCTAACCGCCGGCCTCGCTGCCAGGATAACCTCGTCTCCCGGCCCGGCCGGATGGGACCCCTCCGGCCCGGGCCGGAGGGGTCGCTTGCGAAGGCAGGTGAATTTCACATTCGAAGGTGCTAATGTGTTGCCCGCAATGAACTGCCCGGAGTGTCCAGCGTGACCGACCATCCGAGCCGGGAGCTGCTGCGCCGGTTCGCGCGAGGCGACCTCGCCGGTCCCGCGGCCGACGCCATCGGCAGCCATCTGCAGCGCGGCTGCGACCGCTGCCGGGCCGAGGTCGAGACGCAGCTCTCCCTGGTGCTCGCCCGGACTGCCGATCGAGCCGCTGCCGTCGATCCCGCGCCCAAACCGCTCGACGCCTACGACCGCGCCATCGAGAGCGCGGTCGCCTCCGTCCGGCTGCACGGCACCGCGGCCGTGCAGGTGCGCAAGCGGACGCACCAGATCCTGACCGGCCTGCGCGCCGGCGACACCCCGGAGCTGCCACCGCCCTCGCTGGCTCCGGGGCGGGCGCGGCGCTTCCCGCTTTTCGACGCGGCGTTGCGCTGCAGCTGGGAGCTGCGCAACGACGACCCCCGCCGGATGATCGAGCTGGCACTGTTCGCCACCCGCCTCGCTCCGAGCCTGACCGAAGACGGCTATACCCCCGTTCAGGTGGCCGACTTCCAGGCCCGGGCCTGGGGCGAGCTGGCCAACGCCTATCGCGTCGGCGACCAGCCGGCTCGTGCCGAGAAGGCCATCGCCGCGGCTTTCGCGCACCAGACTCACGGCTCCGGCGACGAGCTGCTCGAGGCGCGGCTGCTCAGCCTGCACGCTTCGCTGCTCGGCAGCCGCAGCCGCTTCCGTGCCGCTCTCGAGGTGCTTTCCCGGTTGCGCGCCCTGCATGAGCGCCGGGGCGATCGCCATCATGCCGGCCGGGCGCTGATCCAGGCCGGCTTCTACCTCGCCTATTGGGGCATGGCGGAGGTCGCCCTGCGCACCGTCGACGAGGGCATGGCGATGATCGACACCGAGCTCGATCCGGGCCTCTATGTCCAAGCCCTGCAGAACCGTCTCGATCTGCTGGTCGACTGCCGCCGCCTGCAGGAAGCCCGCGAGCTGTTCCGGGTGCATCGGTCGCGCCTGCTTGCCGGCACCGGCCTGCTCAACCGCCTGAAGATCAAGACCATCGAAGGCCGCTTCGAGGTCGGGTTGGGCAACCTCGAGCCGGCGGCGCGCGCCTTCCGCACCGCCCGCCGCAGGTTCCTCAAGGCGGGCTCGCGGCGCCTGGCCGCACTGGCGGCGCTGGAGCTCGCCGCGGTGCGGATGCGCCAGGGCCGCTTCGGCGAGGCGAACCCGCTGATCGAGGAAGCGGTCGCGAGCCTGGTGGCGGTCGAGGCGACCGGCGAGGCCGCGACGGCGCTGAAGCTGCTGCAGGCCAGCCGCGAGATGGCGACCGTCACCCTCGGCGAGCTCGAGACGGTGGCCGACGTCCTGCGCCGCGTCAACCGCTCGGATCCCGCCGCCGAGCTGGCGCCGCGCCGGTAGCGCCCCCCCTCCTCCCAGGTCCCCGGCGTGGGGCCAATTGCGCATCTCCAAGCAGGGGCGAGTGGGGATAGAATGCGCCCCTCTTCGAGGTGCTGCTCATGGCTGATCGAGTTGGTGGGGAGGCCGCCGCCGGCCGCCCGGTGGATGGGACTGCGCGCCCGCGGCGGCATCGACTCGGCCGCCTCCTGCTCTTCGCCGCCGCGCTGATCGCGGGACTGGCGCTTGCCGGCGGCCCGGCCCGCGCCGCTGCCGCGGCGGCCGGCACGCCGCCGCTCGCCTCGCCGCCGGCCGCCGGCCACGCCGCACCGGCATCGCCCGCCGCGCCGGCATCGCCGGCAGGGTCGGCGGGCGTCGAGGCCGCCGGCGAGGGCCGGGCGCGGCTGAGCCGCTCGGAGGTCCCCGCCGCCGGCCTGCAACAGGCGGTCCTCACCGTCGAACGCTTCGGCCGCTACTCGTTGCGGGCGGCCAGCCGCCAGGGCACGGCGGTGCGGGTGATCGACCGCATGGCGGGCGAGCTCGGCGCCGCCGGCGAGGCCGGTCACGAGAACGGCCGCCTCGACCTGTTCCTGGACCGCGGCGACTACCTGGTCGTGGCCGAGAGCCACGAGCACGGCGAAGGCGCCGCGAAGCTGTCGGTCGAGCCCTTCCGCGACGCCATGCCCGCGGCGAACGCGGCACCGCAGCTGGTCGAGCGCAAGCTGCTGACGGAGAGTCTCGGCGACCTGCGCCAGCTCTCCTACTGGCTGCGGCTCGCAGACCGGCGGGCGGTGCGGCTCGAGGCCGCGGGGCGCAACCTCGCCGACCTCCGGCTGTGGCGGGACGGCAGCTGGCTCGAGGACGTCGAGCCGAGCTGCGCGGCGATCCAACCGATCGTCGGCCAGCCGCTGCTGCGCTGCGAGATCGCCACGACGCTGGCGGCCGGGCTCTACCTGGTCGCCGCCTATGGCGGCCCGTCCCAGCCCTGGGCCGAGGACGCCGCCGAGCACCCGTTCTTCCTGCGCTGGGGGTATCCGCGGCTCGCCGAGGCCGGCCGCCGACGCTACCAGGTGAGCCCATTCGGCGAGGACCGCTACGAGCTGCCGGACGAGGTGAACTACGTGCGGATCGAGCTGCCGCAGGCCGTCCCGGCGCAGCTCGCCGCCGGCTGGGCGGAATCGGGGCAACTCCTGTCGGGTCTGGCCGGATCGGGGGCGACCGCCGAGGTCAAGAAGAACTCGGTGCCGCCGGTCGCCGCGGTGCGGGTGCCGTCCAAGCCTGCCGCCAGCGGTGAGCAGGCGGCCAGGCGCGGCGCCGCCGCGGCGCCCGACGAGGGTGCCCGCGGGGCCGAGCCCGACATCGAGAACCAGGAGGGCCGCGGACCTGCGAGCGAAATGCCGGAGGGCGACGCGGCCGGCGCCACCGGCGACGATGGCACCGCCGGCGAGAGCGACGCCATGTCGCACGCCGGCGCCGAGGCAGTGCCTGGCGGCGAGGGCGCCGCCGCGGCAGGCGACGAGAGCGCGGCCGCCGATGCGGCGGCCGAAGCCGCCCCGGGCGCCGCCATGCCGGAGGACTCCGGCGGCGCCAATGGCGCCAACATCGCCAACATCGCCGACACCGGTGCCGGCGGGGCCGACTCCGCAGCGGCCGGCGGCGAGGAGAAGGCAGCCGCGGCGGCCGACGAGACCGCGGCCGCCACGCCGCAAGCGGTGCCGCAGGCGCCGGAGGAAGAAGCCCCCGCCGCCGAAGCCGGCGGCGAGGGAACCGAACGGGCGCCGGACGAATCCGCCGCGGCAGGCGCGGCGGCGCCGGCGGGCCCGCGCCTCTGGGTCACGGTGCGCGGCACACCCGGCCAGCCCTACGTCCTGCAACAATTCCAGCAGCTGCAGGTCTATAGCATCGAGGGCAGCGGCCGCTTCTGGATCTCGACCGTGGCCACGGGAGGTCCGAACGACTCGGTGGATGCCACCGCGGTCCTGACCTCCCGTCCCGTCGACGACAGCGAACGCGAGCGCCTGGAGAAGAGCGCGGCGATCCCGATCGACGGCCAGCACGCCTGGGCGCGCCGCTTCAACCTGCTCGATCACCTGGAGCTGTTTCTCGACGTCGGCGAGAAGGGGCTCTACCAGGTGGTGGCGGCCGGCGGCGCCGCCTTCCGCATCGAGCCCTTCCTCACCTCGCGGCCCGCGGACTACAAGGCGCCGGAGTTCGCGCCCAGCGGCTCGCGGTGGAACCTCGATCCGGGGATCTACGTGCTGACGGCGCTGCCGCAGCGCCGCGGCGGCATCGTCACCCTGGGGGTGCGCCCGGTCGGCAAGTTCGGCAAGCTCTTGAGCGAGGCTCGCGCCACGGCCGCCGGCCGCGATCCGGTACGCGCATCGGCGCGGCTCGCCCCGACGCTGCTCGACACGGCGCGGCGCTACACCATGTACCTGAACCGGCAGCCGGGCGTCGAGGCCGGCATCGTCCTGCGCCGCTGGCCGGTCGATCTCGCCCAGCCGCTGCCGGTCACCCAGCGCCCCGGCGAGCCGCTGGCGCTCGAGTTCACCACGGCGGCGGCCGGCACGCTGCGGGCAGAGACCGAGGACGGGCAGCTGCTGGAAGCCGCGGTGGACGGCGGCCCCTGGCAGACGGCGCCCGAGGTGATCCCCGGCGACCACCAGCTGCACGTCCGCCAACCCGCCGACGCCGCCCCCCGCACCGTCTCCTACTCGCTGTCGGTGGAGCCGCGGGAGATGGCCGCCGCCGCGGCGCTGCCGCCGCTGCCGGCCGCGGCGCTCGCGGCGCTGCCGCGCTTCCCGGTGCTGCGCCCCGGCGCGCCGCGCTACATCGACCTGGCGCGCGGCGCCGAGGCCACCTTCCTGGTGCAGGCGGACGAGCCGGCGCTCTACGCGCTGCAAACCACCGGCGTGCTCGCCACCGGCGCCGCCCTCCGCACCCGCACGGTCATCAGTCTCGCCGCCGGCAACGCCAACGGCGTCGGCCGCAACGCCCTGGTGCGCCAGTACCTGCGGCAAGGGGATTTCCAGGCGACGGTGACGGCGCAGGGCCTCAGCCAGGGCCATCTCGGAGTCGAGCTGCAGAAGACGACGCTGCTCGACGGCGGCGAGCTGCATCTCGGTGCCCCGGCGCGCATCACCCTGCCCGCCGGACAGGGCGTGGTCTATCGCTTCACCATCGCGGAGGCGGACGACTACCGGCTGCTGGCGATGGGCCTGGGTTTCGTCTACGCCAGCCGGCTCGAGGACGCCGACGGCTGGCCGATCGCGCCGCCGAACCTCGCGGCCGACATCAGCCGCCGGCTACAGCCTGGCAGCTATCGCCTGGTGCTGCTGCCGCAGCCCATCGCCGGCCGCGCCGTGACCCTGCTCAGCCGCCGCCAGGAGGCGCCGCGCTTCAAGGGCCATGGCCCGCATCCGCTGCCGCTCGACACCACGGTGGAGCACCTCTGGCGCGAGCCCGAGACGGCTACCGGCGGCGAGCCGGAGGCGCAGCGGCCGCCTGACGTCTGGCGCTTCGAGCTGCCCGCCGCCGCGGCCACCACCATCACCCTCGACGCGGAGATGCAGGGCACGCTGGCGCGCTTGGATGCGGACGGTGCCGAGCTGGGCCAGGTGCCGCCGGGGCGCCGCCTGTCGCTCGAGCTCGCCGCGGGCCGCTACCAGCTTGCCGTGGTCTGCTCGCGCCGCAACAGCCTGGTGCGCTACCGGGTGCGGGTCGCCACCGCCGAGCTGCTCGACGGCCAGGAGCCCCTGCTCACGGCACCGGTCACCCTGCCGGTGTCGGTGGGCGGCGGCGGGCTGGTGGAGATCTCCTCGTACTCGGCCAGCGACGTGCGGGCACGGCTCTATGCCGCCGACGGCAGCCTGGTGGCGGACGAGGACGACCGCCCGGACGATTGGAACTTCCTGATCTCCGAGCGCTTGCCGGCCGGCCGCTACCGGCTGGAGATCGAACCGGTGGGACGCCGGTCCGCCAAGCTGCGGCTGGCGATGCGTACCGCCGCCGAGGTGGCCGACCGGCCGCTGGCGCTGCCCTACCGCGGCGACCTCGAGCTGGCGGGGGACGTCCACCTGCTGCCGCTCACCCTGCCCCGCAAGGCGGACCTGCTGCTGCTGGCCGCCCGCTCGCAGGAGAACCTCGGCCTGGGCCTCGAGGTCCGGGAAGGAGACAGCTGGCGGCTGCTCGGCACCAGCACCGGCCGCGAGCCGCGGCTGGAGCTGCCCCTGCCTCCCGCTTCGCCGGCACCGCTCGCCGCCTACCGCGTGCGGCTGTGGTCGCTGGAGCGGCGCGGCACGCCGGTGCGCCTGGCGGTGGCGGCGGTGACGGCGCCTCGCATCTCCGAGGGGCGGCTGGCCAAAGGCGCCGCCCTGCCGCAGGTGCCCGGCCTCGAGCCGCCGCTGGCGCCGCTGGCCGCCGCCGTCGTCGAGCTGGCGCACCCCGGCCTGGTCCGGTTGCAGGTCGGCGACACCGCGGCCGGCTGGCGCGGCGGCGCGGTGGCCGGCCAGGCGCTGGCGCCGCTGGCGAGCGTCGGCGGCATCACCCTCGCCGGCCTGCGCGACGGCGGCGGCCGCATCTGGCTGGTGACCGCGGCCGCCGGGACCGCCCGGGTGCGCGGCGAGCGGCTGGCGCTGGCGCCGGGTCTCGACCACGCGGTCGGCTTCCAGCTGCCGGCAGCGGCGGCGGTGGCGAGCTGCGACCTGGCTCGCGGCATTGCCGGCAGCCGCGGCGCCGGCCCGGTCCTGGCGATGGTCACGGCGCTGGCCGGCCAGCCGGCGGTCCAGGTCGCCAATGCCGCCGACACCGCCGACACCGCCGGCGCCAGCGGCGTTGCCGGCGGTGCGGGAGTCGCGGCAACCGCGAGCGACCTCGCGGCCCGGCCGGCGGCCACCCTGGCGATCGGCCCGCGCTCGGCGGTGTCGGTGGCGCTTTCCCCGCGCCGGCCGGCGGCGCTGGTCTGGGACGGCGAGCTGGCGGGAGCGCCGGCAGCAGCGGCGGCCTCCCACCCCGGCGCACTCGGCGCGGCACCGCCCGATCTGCGCCTGGCCCAGCTCAGCTTCCCGCCGCCGCAGCCGCAGGCCGCGCCCTGGGGGATCACCGGCGGCACGCTGGCGGGCGTGGAGGCCAGGCAGTTCGACCTGCCGGCCGGTCCCAAGAAGATCCGCCTCAGTCTGGGGGCGGCGCAGGTGGCGGTGCTCTCGGACGGTGACGCCGTCACCAGCACCCACTGGCAGGGAGGCGCGCCGTTCGAAGAGCTGCTCGACGGCAGCGCCAACCGCCTCACCCTGCTGCACACCGCCGCCGGGGCCGACCCCTTCACCTTCGAGCTGCTGCCGCGCGCCGCCGGCGAGGGCGAGCTGGCGCTCGACGCGACGGCGCCCTTCGTCCGCACCTTCGACCGCGCCGGCACGCTGCGACTGCGCCTGCCAGGCCTGGCGGCACCTGCGGCCGGCAAGAGCGGCATCCATCGCTACCGGGTGTGGAGCGACCCGCCGGCGGCAGCCGCGGACGCCGCGCTGCTCGACGGCGCCGGCGGCGTGCGGCGCGGTGCCGAGGTCGCCGGCGCTGCCGGCGGCTACCTCCTGATCCAGCATGGGCCCGGAGTCGTCATGGCCTGGACGGCCGGGTTGCTCGAGCCCGGGGAGACGGTGCCGGCCGCCGCCGGCTCCTGGCAGGCGCCGCTCGCCGCTCCGGCGCAGGCGGTGACGCCGCCGGCGACGGTGGCGCTCGCCGGCCGCTTCGCGCATCTCGCCATCGCCAATCGCGAACCGGTCGTGTTGCACGTCCGCGCCGCCACCCCGGCCCTGACGCTGCTCGCCCGCGCCGGCGGCGAGACCGCCGCCGTCCATCCCGGCGGCGTGCGCCTCGACGCCTACCTGGCGGCGGGCGACGCGCAGCTCGGCCTGAGCGCGCTGGGCGAGGGCGAGCTCGGCGGGTTCGCCGAGCTCACCACCACCCCCGTGCTGCCTATCGGCGAGGGGCGGGGACCGGAGATCCTGCTGCCGCCCGGCGCCACGCGCTACTTCTCGTTCCACGTTCCCGCCCGGCGGCCGGTCGGCTGGGGCGCCGCAGCCGGCGCCGAGCGCGTCTCCTGCCAGCTGCTGCAAGGCGACGGCCGCGCCGTCACCCCAGGCATGGTCGCCGCCGCCGCGACCACGGCGACCGCCGACATGTTGCAGCTGGCGGAGCTCGGGGCGGGAGACTACCTGCTGGCGCTGACCGCGCCGCCCGACGCCGCGCCGCTGCGGGTGCGGCCGGTGGTCGTCGGGCTCGAGCTACCCGACACCGGGCCACCGCCGGAGATCATCCGTCAATACCTGCAAGCCGCCGGCGCCGGCGCCGTTCCCGCCGCCGCGCCTGGGAGCCATCCATGATCCGGTCCACGCCGCCGCGGCGCCGCACCAGGCTCGCCGCCGCCCTGCTGTCGTCGCCTCTCGTCCTGCTCGCCGCCGCCGCCGTCCTGACGCCCGCCGGGCCATCGCCGGCCGCCGCCAGCCCGACGGCAGCAGCGCCGACGGTTCCGGCAGCCGCGGCCGCCAGCCCGGCAACCGCTCCCGCCACCCTCGCCACCCCCGCCGGCACCGCGGGCAGCGCCGCCAAGGCAAGCGGCCCGACGCGGCAGCAGCCGGCGCGCCGTGCCGGCCATCCGGTGGTGGTGCCGGACCACTTCCTGCGGCGTTGGGACCCGGTCACCGTCTTCTTCGACCGCGACCTCGGCCCAGCCAGAGGCGGCCCGGAGGACGATCCCGGCCGCTGGGTGAAGGTGACGCCCCGCCAACCCGGAGCCTTCCGCTGGCTCGACGCCCACACCCTGCAGTTCACACCCGCCGAGCCGTGGCCGCCGCTCACCCGCTTCAGCTGGACGGCGGGCGGGACCACGACGCCGCTCGACACGCTGATGTCGCCGCCCACCTCGATGCTGCCGGCGGCCGGCGCCGAAGGGCTGGAGCCGGTGCGCACCATCACCCTGGTGTTCCCCGAGCCGCTCGACGTGCAGGCGCTGCGGCGGATGCTCACGATCGAGCTGCGGCCGCTGCCGGGAGCGGCGGCCGAAGGCGTGGCGGAGGGTAGCGGCGGCGGCCAGCCGGCGGGAGCCGCGCCGGAGACCGCCCGGCTGCTGAGCGGCCAGGACTTCCAAATCAAGGCGCAGGAACGCAGCAGCCGCTCCGACCCCGCCGCCTACGTCGTCACCCTGGCGCGGCCGGTGCCGCTCGGCACCCGCGCGGTGCTGCATTTCCGCCTGTCGCTCGCCGAGGAAGCGCACGAAAGCGCGCTCGATCTCGCCTTCCAGACCGCCGAGCGCTTCCGCGTCACCGCCCTCGGCTGCCCGGGCGCACAGGCGCCGATCGCCTCCGCGGGCTCGCGCTACGGCCGCGAGCAGGCGCTGCGCTGCAGCCGCGAGGCGCGGCAGGTGAGCGTCGAGTTCTCGGCGCCGCTCGCCGCCGAGCTGTCGCCGGTGGCGGCGCGCAACCTGGTGCGCTTCGAGCCGGCGGTGCCGGGATTGAAGTTCACCGTGTCCGGACGGCAGCTGCTGGCCAGCGGCGACTTCAACCGCGACAGCCTGTACCGCGTCTGGCTGGCCCCCGCCGCCGGCATCGCCGACGCCAAAGGCCGGCCGCTCGCGGTCCGCGGCCAGAGCGAGGTGTTCGTCACCTTCCCGCAGCTCTCCGGCTTCCTGCGCTGGACCGCCAGCCAGGGGATCGTCGAGCGCTTCGGCCCCCGCCAGCTGCCGCTCGAAGGCCGCGGCTTCGAGCGCGTCGATCTGCGCATCTACCCGGTCGACCCGCTGGACCGCTCGTTCTGGCCCTTCCCCGACTCGCCGGTGGCGCTCGACGAATCGACCCGCCCGCCGGGGCCCGGCGAGGAGCCGGAGCCCTGGCAGGCGGCCGACCGCGGCGTCAGCGCCGCCAGCCTCGCACGCTACCTGCGGGCGCTCGGCTCGCCGCCGGTGTCGGAGCTGGTGGCGCTGCCGCTGCGCCGCGCCGGCGGCACCGCCCGCTTCGGCCTCGACCTCGCGCCGCAGCTGGCGCGGCTCTCCGGCCCCGGCGCTCCCGGCACCTACGTCGTCGGCATCCGCCGCCTCGACTCCCGGCGCCGCTTCTACATGCGGTTGCAGGTCACCGACCTGGCGTTGACGGCGGTCGAAGAGACCAAGGCGGTGACCTTTGCCGTGACCTCGCTGGCCACCGCCGCACCGGTGCCGGGGGCGACGGTGCGCGTCGAGGGCACGGTGAACGGCACCGGCGCCGGCGCGAGATGGGAGACCCTGTTCGAAGGCACCACCGACGCCGCCGGCCGGGTCGCCTGGCAGGCCCCGGGCACCGGCGACCGGCGGCGGCCGGTGACGGTGCAGCGGGTGACGGCGCGGCTGGGCCAGGACGTGCTGGCGCTCGACGCCGCCCGCCCCCCTGACGGCTACGGCGACGGCCAGTGGCGGCCGCGGCACGACAGCTGGCTGGCCTGGACCGAGCAGGACCTCGCGGACCGCAGTCCCGCGCCCGAGACCCTCTGCCACATCTTCACCGAGCGGCCGGTCTACCGTCCCGAGGAAACGGTCCACATCAAGGGCTACCTGCGGTTGCGCGACGGCGGCCATCTCGCGCCGATCACCGACCCGGGCCTGGTGGTGGTCAACGGTCCCGGCGACCTGACCTGGCGGCTGCCGGTCACCGTCGGCGCCGCCGGCTCCTTCACCCACGACTTCAAGCAGGCGAAGCTGCCCACCGGGGTCTACACGGCGAACTTCGAGGCCAAGTCCGGGACCGCCTACGGCAAGGTGTCGTTCCGCATGGAGGCCTACCGGCTGCCGAAGTTCGAGGTGCAGCTTCACGCCGCCGAGGTGGTGCCGCTGGACCGCGAGTTCAAGGTGGGCCTCACCGCCCAGTACTACGCCGGCGGCCGCGTCACCGCCCGCCCGCTCGCCTGGCGGGTCACCCAGTTCCCCTACAGCTGGACGCCCAGGCGGCTGTCGGGCTTCCTCTACTCCTCGGACGGGCGCTTCTCGCGCACCGACCGCTTCCAGTCGACGCCGCGCCTCGAGCGCCAGGACACGACCGACGCCACCGGCGCCGCCAGCCTGGTGCTCAACCCGGCGATCGAGCCGACCGCGCAGCCGCGCTCCTACGTGGTGGAGGCGACGATCACCGGCACCGACGACCAGACGGTGACCGCCGCGCGCGCCATCGTCGCGCTGCCGCCTTTCGTGCTCGGCCTCAAGGTGCCGCGCTACGTCGAGCGGGCGACGCGCATCCAGCCCGAGGTGGTGGTGGTCGGGCCCGACGACAAGCCGCTCGCCGGCCAGGCGGTGACCGTGCGGCTGCTGCAGCGCCAGTGGCACTCGCACCTGCAGGCCAGCGACTTCTCCGACGGCGTGGCGCGCTACCGCACCGACGTGGTGGACCAGAAGCTCGCCGAGGTCGCGGTGACCAGCGGCGCCGGTCCGCAGCCGGTCGCCCTGGCGATCCCCCGCTCCGGGGTGTACGTGGTCGAGGTCGAGGCGCGCGACCGGCTGGGCCGCACCCAGGTGGTGGCGGTCGACTTATATGCCGGCGGCGAGCAGCCGGTGACCTGGACCAAGCCGCCGGCCGGCGCCTTCAACGTCGTCGCCGACAAGGCCGAGTACCGGCCGGGCGAGACCGCGGTGCTGGTGCTCGAGAGCCCCTTCCAGCGCGGCCGCGCGCTGGCGGTGATCGAGGCGCCGGAAGGCAACACCTATGAGTGGCTGGCGATCGAGGGTGGCGCGGCCACCTTCAGGCTGCCGATCCACGGCAACTACGCGCCGCGCCTGCCGGTGCACTTCCTGCTCGAGCGCGGGCGGGTGCCGGGCACGGCGCCGCAGCCGGGCAGCGCCGCCGACCTCGGCAAGCCGGCCACCGTCGCCGCCACCTCCTGGCTCAAGGTGCTGCCGGTCGACAACCGCGTCGAGGTCAAGCTCGCCTACCCGGAGAAAGCGCGGCCGGGCCAGAAGATCGAGGTCACGATCGCGCTCGCCGATCCCCAGGGCAAGCCGGTCGGCGGCGAGGCGACGCTCTGGCTGGTGGACCAGGCGGTGCTGGCGCTCGGCCGCGAGCAGCGGCTCGATCCGCTGCCCGACTTCATCACGCCGGTCAGCTCGCGCCTGACCATCGGCGACAGCCGCAACCTCGCCTTCGGTTTCCTGCCGTTCGCCGAGAACCCCGGCGGCGAGGTGGGAGAGAAGGAGGCCGGCAGCCTGCTGGACCGCGTCACCGTGCGGCGCAACTTCAAGCCGGTGCCCTACTGGAACCCGGCCATCGTCATCGGGCCGGCGGGCGTCGCCAAGGTGACCGTCGAGCTGCCCGACGACCTCACCAATTTCAAGCTGCGGGCCAAGGTGGCGAGCGGCGCCGAGCGCTTCGGCTTCGGCACCGGCGAGATCGCCGTGCGGCTGCCGGTGCTGGTGCAACCGGCGCTGCCGCGCTTCGTGCGCCCCGGCGACCGCTTCAAGGCGGTGGCGATCGGCCGCGTCGTCGAGGGCGAGGGCGGCGCCGGCGTCGCCGAGATGCGCGCCGCCGGCGTGACGCTCGGCGGACCGGCGCGCCAGGAGCTGCGCTGGAGCGCCAAGGACCCGGCCCGCATCGAGTTCCCGGTCACCGTGCCGACGCCCGCCATGCGCACGGACGGCAAGCCGGCAGCCACCGAGGTCACCTTCCGTTTCGCCGTCGAGCGCACCGCCGACCATGCGTCGGACGGCGCCGAGGTGAAGCTGCCGCTGCGCGACGACCGGCGGCGGATCAGCATCCGGCTGCTCAAGGAGCTTGCCGCCGGCGGCAGCCTGGAGCTGCCGCCGCTGCCCGAGCCGGCGCGGCCCGGCAGCGTGCGGCGATCGGTGCTGGTCTCCGATCAGCCGGCGCTGGTGCGCATGGCGGCGGGGCTCGACTTCCTGCTCGAGTATCCCTACGGCTGCACCGAGCAGCGGCTGTCGCGCGCCCGCGCCGAGCTCGCCCTGACCCGCCTGCGGGATCTGCTGCAACCGGCGGGCGCCGGCGGCAATGCCGGCAACGCCGGCAACGCCGGAGACGCCGGCGAGGCCGGAGACCAGGCCAGGCTGCGCCGCGACGTCGCCGACACCTTGGAGTGGCTGGGCCGGGCGGTCGGACCCGATGGGCTGGTGGCCTACTGGCCGGGCGGCGGCGGTTACGTGTCGCTCACCGCCTGGTCGCTCGACTTCCTGGTCGAGGCCAAGGCGGCGGGGTTCGCCGTCGACGACAAGTTGTGGAACACCTTGAGCCGCTCGCTCGAACAGTCGCTGCGCACCGATTACGGCCACTTCATCGACGGCGAGTCGTTCGCCGAGCGCAGCTGGGCGCTGGCCGCCCTCACCGCCGCCGGCAAGGCGCAGCCCGCCTACACCGCGGAGCTGGCGCGCAAGGCGCAGTTCCTGGACCTCGAGGGGGTCTCGGAGGTGCTGCAGGCCCTGGCCAAGGGCGGCGGCCCCGAAACCGGGCCGGCCGCCGACGCCATGGTGCGGCGGCTGTGGGGCGGCCTGGTGCTGCGGCTCTACGCCGGGCGGCAGATCTACGGCGGCCTGCAGGAAGGTCCCGGGCACGCGCCGGCGAGCGGCCTGATCCTGCCCAGCGAGACGCGGACGGTGGCCGAGATGACCCGCGCCCTGGCCCGCCGCGATGGCGCCGATCCCCGGCTGGCGACGTTGGTCGAGGCGCTGACCACGCTCGGCGGCGACGACGGTTGGGGTTCCACCAACGCCAACGCCGCCGCCCTGCTGGCGCTCTCCGAGCTGCTGAAGCCGCCGTTTGCCGGCAGCCAGCCGCGCAGCGTCGAGGTGCGGCTCGGCAAGAGCAGCCAGACGCTGACGCTCGGGCCCAAGGCGCCGGTGGTTACCGCGCTCTCGACCGGGGAAGACGCGGCGCTGGCGGGAGCGGTGACCGTGGCTGCCGGTGCGACCCCGAGCGCGGCGCCCACGCCAGGCGCCCCCGGCGCCGCGGCGCCGGGAGCCGCGGCGGCGCGGCCCTTGGTGGTGCGCGTCGAGACCAGCTACCTGCCGGCCGCCGACGGCGCGCAGGTGGCGCCCGCGGCCGCCGGCTTCGTGGTCAGCCGCGAGCTGCTGGCGGTGCGCGGCGAAGGGGTGCCGCCCGAGCGGCTGCCGCTGGCAGCGGCCGGCACCACGGTCCACTTCGCGGTCGGCGACGTGATCGAGGAGCACGTGCAGGTGGTCAACCCGAAAGAGCGGCATTACGTGGCGGTGGCGGTGCCGCTCGCCGCCGGCATGGAGCCGCTCAACCCCGGCCTGGCGACGGCGCCGCCCGAAGCCAAGGCGCGCGGAGCGTTGTCGCTGCGGCCCACCTACGCCGCCTACCTCGACGACGAGGTGACCTTCTACTACGACACCCTGCCCAAGGGCACTTTCGATTTCTACTTCCGCACCCGCGCGACCACCGAAGGCAGCTTCCAGCAGCCGGCGGCACGGGCCGAGGCGATGTACGACGGCGCGGTGCACGGCAACTCGGCGGGGGCGCGGGTGGAAGTCACCCGCCAGGCAGCGGAGAAGTGACGGTATGAGCCTGGCGCGGGCCTGGCTGCGCCTGACGCGGCGGCGGCTGCGGCGGTGGCACGCCGGCGGTGGCGCCCTGCCGGCGGCGCGCCCCGGCGAGGCGGCCCGGCGTGCCGGATGGCGATGGTGGCGGCCGGCGGCCGGCTGGCGGCCGGATGGCGGTTGGCGGCCAGCGGCCGGATGGCAGCGGCGGGCGCTGCTGCGGATGCTCGCCGCGGGCGCCGTCGCCGGCCAGCTGGCGGCGCTCGGGATGGTCGGCCTGGCCATCTCGCGGGCCCATTTCACGGCACCGGCGCCGACCCTGCTGCTGCTCGACCGCCAGGGACGGTTCCTCGGCGAGCTGCCGGGCGACGCGCCGGCGCCGGCGGCGCCGGCGGCGAGGCCGGCGCGATCGGCGGTAAGCGCGGCGCCGGCAGTGTCGGAGGGATGGGCGGGACGGGCGGCGGCGGCAGGCGCCAGGCACGGCGGCGACGACGAAGAGGGCCTCGGCTACTGGCCGGTACCCGAGCTGCCGCCGCGGGTGGTGGCGGCGACGCTGGCGCTCGAGGACCGCCGTTTCGGCTCCCATCCCGGCGTCGATCCGCTGGCGGTGGCGCGGGCGGCGCTGCAGAATCTGCGTACCCACGGCCGGGTGTCGGGAGCCTCGACGCTCGCCATGCAGGTGGCGCGCATGCAGAACCCGGGCGCCCGCGGTTGGCTGCGCAAGGCGACCGAGGCGCTCACCGCCGTCCTGCTCACCGAGCGCTACGGCTCGCGGGAGGTGCTGCGCCAGTATCTGCGGCTGGTCCCCTACGGCAACCGCATCCACGGCATCGCCTACGCCGCGCGCAGCTACTTCGACAAGCCGGTCGACGACCTCTCCTGGGCCGAGATCGCCTTCCTCGCGGCGCTGCCGCAGGCGCCGGCGCGGATGAACCCGTTCTCGCCGTCCGGCCGCGAGCGTGCCATCCGCCGCGGCGAGCGCGTGCTCGCCCAGCTGGCCGGGCGCGGCGTGCTGTCGCCACCCGACTACGCCCTGGCCAGGGGGCAGCTCGCGGCGCTGCGCATCCCCTACCGCGAGCACCGGCCGCCCGAGGCGCTGCACGCGCTGCTCCACCTGCGCACGTTGCTCGCCGAGGGCAAGCCGCGCGGGCCCATCCTTCGCACCACCCTCGACCTCGACCTGCAACGCGACGCCACCGCGATGACCTGGCGCGCGCTGCGCGAATGGCGCAGCCGCGGCGCCGGCAACGCTTCGCTGATCGTCCTCGACCTCTCACGCCACGAGGTGCTGACCTGGGTGGGATCGGCGAGCTATTTCGACGCCGAGGACCAGGGCGCCATCGACTACGCGCGGGTGCGGCGCTCGGCGGGCAGCACGCTCAAGCCCTTCCTGTATGCCCTGGCGCTCGAGCGCGGCGTCATCGGCCCGACCACCCTGATGGACGACCTCGAGCGCGGCCCCGGTGGCATCGCCAACGCCGACGACGCCTTCATGGGGCCGTTGCTGCCGCGGGTGGCGCTGGCCAACTCGCGCAACGTGCCGGCGGTGCTGCTGCTGGGGCGGCTGGGCCTCGACCAGGGCTACGGCCTGCTGCGCGAGCTGGGGCTGACCGACGGCGCGGTGCCGGCGCGGCACTACGGGCTCGGCATGGCGATCGGCGGCCTGCCGGTGACCCTCGAGGAGCTGGCGCGCGCCTACCTGGCGCTGGCCGGCGACGGCCGCCTGCCGGCGCGGCTGCGCTGGCTGCGCGACCAGGCCGAGCCGGCGCCGCGGCGGGTGTTCGCCGAGGACACCGCGCGCCAGGTCACCCTCTTCCTCTCCGACCCGCAGGCGCGGCTGCCCAGCTTCCCGCGCATGGGCGCCACCGAGTATCGCTTCCCGGTGGCGGTGAAGACCGGCACTTCGACCAACTACCACGACGCCTGGGCGGTCGCCTATTCGAAGCGCTACCTGGCGGCGGCCTGGGTGGGCCACCCCGGCTTCCGGGCGATGAACCAGCTCTCCGGCTACCTCTCGGCCGCGGACCTGGTCAAGCACGTGCTGCTGCGCCTGCACGGCGAGCAGGGCGACGGGCTCGAGGACCTCTCCTTCCCGCCGCCGCGCGGCTACCGCCCGGTGCGGGTCTGCGCGCTGTCCGGCCACCGGGCCACCGCCGCCTGCGACCGCGTCTTCCTGGAATGGTTCCGTCCAGGGGAGGAGCCGGCCGACGACTGCGAGGCGCACCAGCAGCGCGCCGTCGACCGCCGCAACGGCCTGCTGGCCACCACGGCGACGCCACCGGCGGCGGTCGAGGTGCGCACCTTCGTCGAGCTGCCGCCGCGCTATGCCGCCTGGCAGGCCGCCGCCGGGCTGCCGCGAGTGCCGGACGCGCCGAGCCTGTTGACGCTGCCGGCCGTGGCCCGACTGGCACCGGGCGCGGCGGCGGATCAGGCTACCGCCTGGCCGCCCGGGGGGCGGGTGGTGCTCGCCGGCGGCCCGGTGCGGCTGCGGATCACCTCGCCGGAAAACGGCGCGCGCCTGCTGCGCGATCCGGAGACCCCGGCCGACCTCAACACCGTCGCCCTGCGGGCGGTGGTCGATCCCGCCGTCGACGAGGTCGTCTGGTACGTCGACGGCATGCCGCTCGCCACCGCCGCCTATCCCTACACCGCGCGCTGGCGCCTGCAGCTGGGCGAGCACCGCTTCCAGGTGCGGCTGGGATCCGGCGGCAGCGTTTCGCGGCCGGTCCAGGTCACGGTGGACTAGTTGAGTTGGCGGCTAGGCCCGCTGGTCGTCCGCCTTCCAGTTCTGGATCAGCTTCTTGATCTGGTCGCGGTCCTCGATCTTCTCGTCGAGCACCTTGCGGGTCAGCGCCGGCAGCTCCTCGTCGCTCGCGAAGCGCAGCGCGATCAGCTGCGAGACGGTCAGCTCGGGGATGCGGGCGCGCTGGTCCACCGGCAGCAGCTCGCCGAGGCGGGCGCGCATCTCCGCCCGGATGAGCCGGTCTTGGACGGCGAGCGGGAAGTTGCGGATGTAGAACCAGAGGACCAGCAGCACCGCGGCGACCAGCAGGCCGACGATGCTGTTGCCGCGGTCGAAGCGGCCGCCGATGCGCCAGGCGTGATAGATGCGCACGAATGCCCAGGCCAGGTTGAGCAGCAGGATCAGCGGGGCGACGAAGTGGTAGAGCGGCACGTAGCGGCGATGGCTGGCGAAGCTCTGGGGGGCGGCGGCAGGCATGAGACCTCCTGGTCTGGGACAGCGGCGTTGGGAATCGGCTCCTCGCCCCGGCCGGGGCATCGGACGCGTCTGGCGGCGGATTGCCGCGGCCGATCGTATCTCATGCCTCCCGGCGCCGCGCATCGGCGAGCGGCGCGACGATGTTGTGACAGCGGCCGCTTCGGGCCGTGACGGGACGGCGGGCGGGCGCGGGCGGTCTGGCGAACCGGCGGCGCCGACCTTACACTTGCCTCTCGCCAGGCCGGCGCTGCTCGCCGGCCCTGCTTGCGGAGGAGGCGGTTGCAGCCGATCATGGAAACCATCCTCGACCGCTCTGAACCGGCCCTCTCGGAACCGGCGCGCCCTGAAGTGGCCCGCGGCGGGCCTGCCCGCACCGGTCCTGCTCCCGCCGACCGCGCCGGCCGTGCAGACACCGCCGACTTTGCCAGGTCCGACAGCTCCGCCGACCCCGCCGACCGTGGTCGTGCCGCCGCCGTAGGCGCCGGCGTGCCCTGGCCGCTGAGCGCCGCGGTGCTCGGCACCACCGCCATCGTCGTCGGCCTGCTCTGGGACATCTCGTGGCATGCCAGCATCGGTCGCGACACCTTCTGGACGCCGGCGCACCTGGCGATCTACCTCGGGGGCCTGCTGTGCGGCGCGACGGCCGGCTGGCAGGCGCTCGCGACCACCTTTGCCGGCACCGCCGAGCAGCGCGCGGTGACCGTCACCTTCTGGGGCTTCCGCGCGCCGCTCGGCGCCTGGGTGGCGATCTGGGGCTGCATCGCCATGCTCACCTCGGCGCCCTTCGACAACTGGTGGCACGAGGCGTACGGCCTCGACGTCAAGATCATCTCGCCGCCCCACGTGCTGCTCGCCGCCGGCATCCTGGCCACCCAGCTCGGCGCCATGCTGCAGGCGCTGGCGGCACAGAACCGTGCGCTGCCGGCGGGCGCCGGCGGCGCGGCCAGCGCCAGCCGGGCGGACCGCCGGCTGGCGTGGATCTACGCCTACACGGCCGGGCTGCTGCTGGCGCTGGTGTCCACCATCTTCATCGAGTACAGCGCCCCCAACGCCCAGCACGGGGCGCGGTTCTACGAGATCTGCTGCGCCGCCTACCCGCTGGTGCTGGTGGGCGTGGCGGGCGGCTCGCGCCTGCGCTGGCCGGCCACCACCGTGGCCGGCATCTACATGCTGGTGCGCCTGGCGATGACCTGGGTGCTGCCGCTGTTTCCCGCCACCCCGCGGCTGGCGCCGATCTACAACCCGGTGCACCACATGTGGCCGCCGACCTTCCCGGTGCTGCTGATCGTGCCCGCGGTTGCCATCGATCTGCTGCAGCGGCGCGCCGGCCGGCCGGTGCCCGCAGCGGCGCCGGACCGCGGCCCTTTCCCCGGCCGCCGCGCCGGGCTGGCACTGGCCCTGGGCGTCGCCTGCTTCGTGCTCATCCTGGCCGCGCAGTGGAGCTTCTCCGAGCTGCTGATGAGCCCGGCGGCGCGCAATTGGTTCTTCGCCGGCGACCAGTGGACCTACCGCGCCCGCCTCGGCGCCAGGCAGCACCGCTTCTGGACGCAGGGCGACGCTTTCGGCCCGGCAGCCGCCGCGCTGTCGCTGCTGCTCGCGGTCGTCTCGGCCCGCATCGGCCTGGCCTGGGGCGGTTGGCTGTCGCGGGTACGCCGGTGAAGAAACTCGTCGGCTTCGCGGCATTGCTGGCCGTGGCGGTGGTCTGCTCGGGACACGTCGGCAGCCCCGACGTCTTCTTCGCCGGCACCGCCGGCCCCTACCCGGTGCATGTCGTGGTTCGCCCGCCGGCGGTGATCCCCGGTATCGCCGAGATCGCCGTGCGCGTCGAGCCGCCGGCCGGCCGGCCGGCCGGGGATCGCCGCGCTCTCGGCAGCCTCCGGGTCACCGCGCAGCCGGTGCAGTGGGATGCCGGTCCGGAAGGCGCGCCGCCGCCCGACGTCGCGCAGCCGGTGCGGGGCGAGGCCGGCCTCTACGCCGCCCGCCTCTGGCTGATGACCGCGAGCTCCTACGACATCCGGATCGGCATCGCCGGCGCAGCCGGCAACGGCTCGGCGACGGTGCCGGTCTCGGCCACGGCCAGGCGCCGGCTCGACATCCGGGGCGGCCTGGCGATCACGTTGCTGGCGCTGGCGGCCCTGCTCTTCGCCGGCCTGCTGTCGCTGGTCGGCGCCGGGGTGCGCGAGAGCGTGCTCGCCCCGGGAGAGGTGCCGCGGCCCCGCGACCGGCGCCGCGCCCGCGTGGCGATGGCGGCGGCGGCGGTGCTGCTCGCCGGCCTGCTGGCAGGTGGCAAGCGCTGGTCGGACGGCATCGACGCCGCCTACCGCCAGCGCCTCTACCGCCCCTACCAGGTGGCCGCGAGCGTGCTGCCCGACGGCCCGCAGCGCCTGCTGCGGCTGGCCATCGACGATCCGCGCTGGGGCGGGTCGGATTGGACGCCGCTGGTGCCCGATCACGGCAAGCTGATGCATCTCTTCCTGATCCGGACGCCCGGCCTCGACGCCTTCGCCCACCTCCATCCGGTGTCGGTGACGGCGGCGGGCACCGCTTTCCACGCCGCCCTGCCGCGCCTGCCGGCCGGCCTCTACCGCCTCTACGCCGACATCACCCAGGAGAGCGGTTTCGCCGAGACGCTGACCGCAACCGTCGCCTTGCCGCCGCCGCCGGCGCCGCCGGCCCCGTTCGACCCGGAGCGCGCCGGGCTGCCTGCCGACCCGGACGATTCCATGCGCCTGGCGCAGCCGATGGCATGGCGGCCGCCCGCCGAAGCCACGGTCAGCCCGCTCGACGGCGGCCTGACCATGACCTGGCTGAGGCCGCTGCTGCCGATCGCGCCGCGCCTGGCGGCTGGCCGCGACGCCGCCCTGCGTTTCGCGGTGCGCACTCCCGAAGGCCGGCCGGTGCGGCTCGAGCCCTACATGGGCATGCTCGGCCACGCGGTCATCTGCCGCGAAGACGGCAAGGTCTTCGTCCATCTCCATCCCCAGGGCACCATCTCGATGACCGCGCAGGCGCTGCTCGCCGGGCGCGCCGGCCGGCTCGACGGCGCGACGCCGGCGGGGCCAGCCAAGCCGGCCAGGCCGCCCTCGCCGGCACCGCCGGCGGTGCCGGCCACGATGGCGACCGCGATGCGCGCCATGCCTGCCATGTCCGGGGTGCCTCCCGAGGCCACCATGATGCCTATGCCGGCGCCGGACGGCGAGGTCTCCTTCCCCTACGAGTTCCCGGCACCCGGCCGCTATCGCATCTGGGTGCAGATCAAGAGCGCCGGCCAGGTCCTGACCGGCGTCTTCGACGTCGAGGTCGGCCGGGCCGGCTGACGAGACCGAGCCGCGCTCCCCAGGCAGGCGCGGCGGCCGGAAGTGCGGGCGGGCTACGGCGGCCGACCAGCGACGGGCGGGGCACCTGCTCTTCAGCGCGTATGGATCACCAGCGGAATGCCCGTCAACCCGAGGTGGAAGTCCGTCGACCAGCAGGTCCGGATGGCGCGCCTGCTCATCACGTGCAGCCCCACCGCATCTACCAGCGTGAGATCCTGATTGGCGAACCGGCGAAGCATCTCGGCCCCGGCGCGCAGCTCCTCCGCTCCGGCGGCGGCGATTTCCAGGAACTTCATGTCCTCGATCATGGCGGTGAACTGCAACGCCCGCGCGCGGTCGTAGCGCTTCAAGAACCAGCCGTGGCCCTCAGTGACCACCAGGGCGGTCGTGAGCAGCGGCGGAGGCTCCGCGAACAAACGCCGGAATAGCAGGTGGTAGCTGTCCGAGCGATCGCCGAACGCGATCAGCGCCGACGTATCGACATACGCATCAATCCTTCTGGCCATAGACGACGTCGTCGATATGCCGGCTGGAGTGCGGATCGCCAGACTCGACCAATCCCGCGTAGCGCATCCACGGCTTCGACTCGTCGGCGGGTAGCACTCCGCGGAGCGACCTGCGAACCAACTCCGCCAGCGAGATGCCGAGCCGCTGAGCCTCGTGCTTGGCGGCTCTGTACTCCGGCTCGGATAGGCTGACCTGAGTTCGAATCATAATGATAACAGACTACCATTCGGTGTTATCACCAACAAGCCCCATCCCGTATGATCGCGGCGCGATGCTGGAATCGACGCGCACGCTGTGGCGGACCTGCCGCTTCCACCTGCGGGTCGGGGCGCGGCTGGCCCTGGCGGTGCTGGTCCCCGCGGTCGCCGTCACCATCGGGGTGATGGCGTTCCTGCGCGAGGACTTCGTCGAGGCCCTGGGGCTGCTGCTGTTTGGCGCCACCGGCAGCCTGCCGACGGCGCTGGTGGTGCTGGGCTCGGCCGTCGCCGTGGCGGCGGTCGCCGCGCCTCGCGTGTGCGCCGGGCTCGGCTGGCTGCGGCACCTGCCGGTCGCCGGCGCCTCCCAGCGGCGCGCCGTCACCGCGGCGGTCGCGCTCGCCCAGGCGCCTTGGCTGGCGATCCTGGCGCTGCTGGTGGCCGAGGCCGCCGGCCATCCCGGCGCCGCCACCGCCGCGCACCTCGCCGGCCTGCCGGTGATCGCCCTGGCGGCGGCCCAGCTCGCCTTGCAGCCCTGGCGGCGACCGGGGGCGCTGCCGCCGGCGATCGGCGCCGGGCTCTTGGCCGGGCTCGGCAGCTGGCTCGTGCTGGCCGCGGCCCTGGCGCTCGTGGCGGCCTCCGACCTCGCCGCCGGACCGCCGCTGCGGCGCTCGCGGCGAACGGCGGCACCGGCGATCGGCGCGCCTGCGATGTTGGCGGCGCTGGCGGCGCCGGCGCCGCGCTGGTCGCTGCCGGCGCGGATCGGCTGGCGGGCACTCGGCTGGGGGCGCGTGCGTGCCTACGCCATCGCGCTCGTCCCCTGGCTCGCCGCTAACTTCTTCTCCCGCAACAACCAGCTCTCCCCGACGCACGCCGCGCGCGCGGCGCTGCTGGGCGGCGCCGTGTCCTGCGTCGGCCTGCTTGCCACACTGGCGGCGACGCTCGGCGCTCGCCGGCCGGCCTGGCCGTGGTCGCGTTCGCTGCCCTGGTCGGCGCGGCGGCGGGTGCTCGGCGACGCGGTGCTGCTCGGTGCGCACGCCGTGCCGCTGCTGGCGCTCACCGCGGCGGTGTCGCCGGCGGCGGTGCCGGCGCTCGCCGCCCTGCTGCCGCTGCTGGCGGTGCGCGCGGCGGGAGCCCTGCGCCGGCCGGTGACGAGCCGCCAGGGCGGCGCCGCAGGGGAGATCGTGATGGAAGGGCTGCTGCTCGCCGGCCTGGCCGCCCTGCTGCCCTGGGCGGCGGCGGCGATGCTCGCCGCGGTGCCGCTGGCGCTGCGCACCGCCGCCGCGCGCGAGCGACGGCAAAAGCTCGGCGCCTGGCACGAGCGCCAGCACCTGGCGGCGGGCGATCCTCAGTCCTGGAGCGGCGATTGATCCGTTTCTCCGGGGTGTCGTTCGGCTACCGGCCCGGCCAGCCGGTGCTCGCGGAGGTGGACCTCGCGCTGGCCCCCGGCCTCACCTTGGTGGTGGGCCGCAACGGTTGCGGCAAGAGCACCCTGCTCAAGCTGGCAGCCGGGATCGATCCGCCCGACGCCGGCCGCATCGAGATCGACGGCCACGACCTGTGGCGGGCCGAGGTGGCGGCGCGCGCCGGCCTGGCCTACGTTCCCGAGCATCCGGACCTGACGCCCTACGCCACCATCGCCGAGATCCTGGCGCTGGTCTGCGACCTTCGCGGCGCACCGCGCGCCAGCGCCGCCGCGGCGCTGGCCTTCTCCGGCCTCGACGGCGGACTCGCCGGCCGCTCGGTGCGCGAGCTGTCGATGGGCCAGCGGCGCAAGGCGGTGCTGGCGGCGGCGCGGATCGGCAACCCGCGCCAGCTGCTGCTCGACGAGCCGCTCGAAGCCATGGACCGCGCCGGCCGCGCCGACGTCCTCGCCTGGATCGAGGACCGGCGCGCGGCGGGAGCCCTGGTGCTGGTCGCCTCCCACGATCTCGAGCCTTTCGCGCCGGCGGCGGCGCGCGCCCTCACCGTGAGCGGCGGCCGCTGCCTGCTCGTCGATCCCCTGCCCGGGGACACCGCCGAGCGCGGCCGGCTGCTCGAACGCATGGCGAGAGGCGAGCCGCCGCCATGACGGCGAAGCTCGGGATCTCAGGCCGTGCCAGCAGGCATCCACGAACCCGCTTCACCAGCTTCACCTCGGCGCCGCCCCTTCCAGCCTACTTCGCCGCCACGGCGGCAGCGGCCCCGCCGCCGAGGATCGCGGTGGCCCTGTCCACCTCGCCGGCAAAGGCGTCGATCGCCTTGGCGGTGGCAACCATCTGGGCGTCCAGCTCCTGCCACTTGCGCTCTTCGATCGCCTCGCGCACCCCCGGCAGGGTCTTGACGCCGTAGCCGGTGTAGAAGCCGGGAGCGTAGATCTGATGGACATACCAGGGTCGGCGCGGCAGACCCGGTCCGGTCAGGGCCCGCTCGGCCTTGAGCAGCACCTGGTCGAGCCGCTGGCGGGCCTCGGGGGCGAGCGCCGGGGCGCCGGCGCCGGCCTTGTCCAGCGCCGCATGGTAGGCGTGGGCGCTCTTGTCGAGGCGGTCGCGGGCGTTCTCGAGCGGTGCGAAGTTGAGGTGCGGCACCGGGTCGCGCGGCTTGGGGGTGACCCAGCTCTCGTGCGGATCGGCGGCGGCGTCGAAGAGGTTTTCCTCGATCGCCCGGTTGTGGTCCGCGGTCTCCTCACGCAGCTTGTCGGCCAGCTCCTCGACCTCCTTCACGTAGCGGCCGACGGTGTCCGAGAAATGCTGGAAATCGAGCGGCAGCACGTCGGCCGAAGCGGTGCGCAGGATCACTCTGCCGGCGGTCTGCGCCAGGGTGATCCCGTATTGCATCGTCGGGTCCATGAAGCGCATGTAGTGGTCGTAGCTGTCGTAGATCGAGTGATATTGCCCGTACTCTCCCTCGCCGCCGTAGGCGAGGTTGAGCGACGCGATGCCCAGGTGCTGCAGGAAGGGGGTGTAGTCCGAGCCCGAGCCCAGGGCGCTCAGGCGCAGCTCGCCGGTCTTGGCCTCCTTGCGCTCCTCCGGAGTGCCGTCCACCAGCTCCGCGGCCCGCCGGCGCGCCCCGACGGTGATGTGCTTCTCGGGATCGACGACGTCCTGCGCCACCTGCTCCATGAGCTTCTCGAGGGTGTGCGAGCCGCCCGCCTCCAGGAAGCCGCGGCCGTTGCTGTCCGAGTTGAGGTAGAGCACTGCCTTCTCCTGCAGCTCCGCGGCGTGGGTCTCCGCCCACTCGGTCGAGCCGAGCAAGCCGGGCTCCTCGCCGTCCCAGGCGGCATAGATGATCGTGCGCTTCGGCCGCCAGCCGCTCTTGACCAGCGTCGAGACGGCGTGCGCCTCTTCGAGCAGCGCCACCTGTCCCGAGAGCGGATCGGTGGCGCCGTTGACCCAGGCGTCGTGGTGATTGCCGCGCAGGATCCATTCGTCCGGGTGTTCGGAACCCGGCAGCCGGGCGATGACGTCATAGGCCGGCACCAGCTTCCAATCGAACTGCAAGCGAAGGTGGACCCGCGCCGGGCCGGGGCCCAGGTGGTAGGGCATCGGCAGCGCGCCGCGCCACCCCTCGGGCGCCATCGGCCCGGCCAGGGCCTGCAGCAGCGGTTCGGCATCGGCGTAGGAGATCGGCAGCACCGGGATGCGGGTGAGCGTCTTGGCATCCTTGAGATCGAAGGTCTTGGCGTCAGGGGACGCGCCGACGCCGGGGGTCAGCGGGTCGCCCGAGTAGAGCGGCATGTCGGCCACCGAGCCGCGCTGCGCGGCGCGGTCGTTGCGGTAGCCGCCCCGCGGGTAGACGTCGCCCCGGAAGTAGCCGTCCTCGTGGGGGTCGGAGTAGATGATGCAGCCGACGGCGCCGTGCTCGGCCGCCACCTTCGGCTTGATCCCGCGCCACGAGCCGCCGTAGCGAGCGATGGCGATCTTGCCCTTGACGTCGACGCCGCGGCGCTCAAGCTCCTCGTAATCCTTGGGCACGCCGTAGTTGACGTACACCAGCTCGCCGGTGACGTCGCCGTCGATCGAATAGACGTTGAACGGCGGCAGCTGCTCGGAAGTCTGGCCGGAGGTCTTGTCCTCGGGGATCGCCGGCTCCGTCAGCGAGGCGGTGAACGCCCGCGGCGCGGTCATTTCGAGGTGCCGTTCCTTCGGCGTCGCATACAGCACCCGGAACTCTTCGATGCGGGTGTCGTAGCCCCAGGACCGGTACAGGCCGGCGATGAAGTCGGCGTTGTCCTTGTCGTAAGGCGAGCCGAGATGGTGCGGCCGCGCCGAGAGCCGCTTCAGCCAAGGTGCCAGCTCCTCACGGCGCAGCGCGGCGTCGAAGCGCGCTTCGAGCGCGCGCTCCTCGGCGGCGTGGGCGGGGCTGAAGCCGAGCAGCGGGGCGGCCGCGGCATTTCCCGGGGTCCCCGGGGTTGCCGGGGTTGCCGGAGTCGCCACGGTCGCCGGAGCGGCCGGCGTGGAAGCCGGCGACGGCCCCGCCGGGCCGGCCGCCGGCGCGGCGGCGCCAGCGAAGATGGCGGCCAGCGCCGCGAGCGCCAGGCGGAAGGAGCGGCGAGACCGGACGGAACGGGTCATCGACGATGCGGGCATGAGTCTCCTTGACGGTTCGACCGCCGGCCCTGGCCGGCGAGGGCGAACGGGGAACAGGGATTGTAAACCGGCGTCGGGCAGATGCCGCTCGATATAACGCGCCGGCCTGCCTCCTGGTTGCAACCGCGGGTGGGCTGCGGCACACCGGAGGCCAGCGCGGAGCCTGGGTGTCGTGTGGCGCCGCGCCGCGGGCCGCAAATCCGCTATTGTTGCGGGAGGCCCCGGAAGCTCCGGGGCGCCAGAGCCGCCGGGCCGGATGGGCCGGCGGCCGGCGCCGGCAGGCGGCGCCCCCTTTCATGCTCCGGATTGCCACGCGTTCCTTCGGCATGCTTCAGGCCTCGCCGACTCCTCCAGCCGGCATCCCGCCGCCCACCGGCGACGTCCCGCCCGGACCGTCCGCCGGCGGCGAGGCCGCCCACCCGCCGGCGCTGTCGGGCGTCAGCCTGCGCTGGGCCATGGGCCTGTTCTGCAGCTTCGTCGGCGCCTTCATGCTGGTGGCGCCTCGCCAGTTCGCCAGGCCCATCTACGACCCGTTGCGCGCCTTCGGCGCGGCCTGGGGGATCGCCGCCCTCGCCGCCGGCGTGGCGCTGCTGTCGGTGGCAACGTTGCGCACGCGCCGGACCTCACGGCGACTCGCGCACGGCCTCGCCTGCCTGGTGCTGCTGGCGCTGGCGGCCGGCCTCGGCGCGGCCGGCGCCTGGACCGGCGCGATCACCTACGCCGTGCTCGCCGGCAGCCTGATGCTGCCGGCCGGCATGCGGGGCCGCCCGCTCCGCGGCCCCGCGGGGGACCTGCTGGCGCTGGCGATGGGGTGCAACGCCGCGGTCGTCGGCACCGTCATGGCGCTGCTGCCACGGCTCATCCACAACTCCTGGGCCGGGCCAGCCTACCTACGGCCGTTGGGATTGGCGCTGGTCGCCACCGGCCTGCCGCTCTGCTACGCCCAGCTGCGGCCGGTTTCGCGCCGCCACCTCTGGGCCACGCACCTCGCCGCCGGCGCCGGCATGGCGGGCCTGGGGGTGCTCGCGGCGGTGCCGCCGCCAGCATGGACGGGGATCGCGCTGTGGTGGGGCATCGGCGGCGCCGTCGCCCTGCTTCCCTGGCTGCGGGAAAGGTCCGCCGGCCTCGACACCTCGGCACTGCGCACCCGCCTCGCCCTGGCCCTGGCCACCGTCACCTCGCTGGCGCTGGTCGCGGCGGTGGCGGTGTCCACCACCCAGGAGGAGCGACTGGCTACCACGCAGGCGCGGGAAACGCTCGCGGTGGAGGCCCGCTCGGTGGCGCAGAACGTGCGGGACTACGTGGAGCTCAACGGCGCCCGCGCCGCGACCATGGCGGGGCTGTCCGCCGGGCTGCCGCTCGACTCCGAGGTCCAGCGCGAGCTGCTCGCCAGAAGCCGGCCGGGGTATCCGGACGTCACCGGTCTGCTGCTCGTCGGCATCGACGGCAGACTGCTGGCGTCCGACGGCGGCAGCATGGTTGGCGCCGAAACGCGCCGCGACATCGCCACCGCCGCGGCCACGCGCGCCGAGGCACCGGTGGAGCTCGCGGTGGATCCAGCTTCGGGGCACCGGCTGCTGCTGGTGGCGGCGCCGGTCGTGGCACGCGACGGACGACCGGTCGCCACTGTGGTCATGGCTTTCGATTCCCGGTCGCTCGAGCGCCGCATATCACGGGAGGGCTCGATCGTCTCGCTCGGCGACGGCTACGGCAACCTCCTCGCCCGCCGCAACGGTCTGACGGCAAACGCCTCCGAGCTCCCCGCCGGGTGGGACCGGCAGACCGCGGCAGGGTCGCCGCCGGAGCTTTCCGGGCGCCTGGCGGCCTTCGCGACGGTGCCCGACTTCCGGTGGATCGTGGCCCTCGAACGTCCCGAAACCTCCGCTCTGGCCGGTGTCGACCGCGGCCGCAACCTGGCGTTCGTGACCCTTCTGCTGGTGCTGCCAGTGGCGGTGGCCGGCGGCATCCGGGTCGCCCGGCTGATCACCCGGCCGCTGGGGACTCTGGCCGATGCGGTTGGCGAGCTCACCGCCGGCAACCCCTGGGCCCCGCTCGAAAGCAGCCACATCACCGAGGTCGAGCGCCTCTCGGCGGCCTTCCGCGAGATGCGCGACCGCCTTGCCCAGCGGACCGCCGAGAGCGAGCGCCTGGCGGCCGAGCTGCTCGCCCGCGCCGAGGCTCTCGCCGAGAGCGACCGCCGCAAGGACGAGTTCCTGGCCATGCTGGCGCACGAGCTGCGCAATCCGCTCGGCGCCATCTCCACCGCCGCCTACATCCTCGCCGAGACCCATCCGGCCGAGCCACCGGTCGCCCGTTCGGTGGCGATCATCCAGCGGCAGACCCAGCACCTGGCGAGGCTGGTGGACGATCTCCTCGACGTCTCGCGGATCACCCGCGGCAAGGTGGAGCTGCGCCGCGTGCCGCTCGATCTCGGCGACGTGATTCGGCAGGCGGTGGAGACGACTCGTCCCCTGATCGAGGCCCGCCGTCATCGCCTGGAGCTTTCGCTGCCGGAGGCGCACCTGCCCGTGGTCGCTGACCCGACACGCATCGAGCAGGTGCTCGCCAACCTCATCCGCAATGCGGTCAAGTTCACCGAGCCGGGGGGCCGCATCGAGATCACGGCGGCGGCGCGCGCCGGCGAGGCGGTGGTGCGGGTGCGCGACACCGGCATCGGCATCCCCGGCGAGCTGCTGCCGCGGGTCTTCGATCTCTTCATCCAGGGTCAGCAGGGGCTCGACCGCGCCGCCGGCGGCCTGGGAATCGGCTTGACCCTGGTGCGCAGCCTGGTCGAGATGCACGGCGGCCGGATCGAGGCGCACAGCGCCGGCATCGGCAGCGGCAGCGAATTCACCCTCTGGCTGCCGCTCGCCCCGGCCGCACCGCAGCTCCAGGCCATGCGCGCCGCCGCCGCGCGCGACGCCGCCGGCGGCCCGGGCTGAGCCGGCTAGCGATGGCGGCCGGCGGGCGCTGCCGGTGCCGCCAGCGCGGCGCTGCCCGGTTCGACCTCGGGGCCGCCGCCGCCGGCGAGATGGGCGCGCACTACGAAGCGCTCGGGGGCGGAGCCCACGTAGTAGAAGGGATAGCAGGTGACCAGCGTCAGCTCCGGCCGGTTGGCGACGGCGAGGACGCCCACGTCCTGGGGGTCCACGACCTGGGCCCAATCGACGTCGTAACGGTAGGTGCCTTCCAGGGTATCGAGGGTGATGACGTCGCCCTTGCGGATGTCCTTGAGGCCGCGAAAAACGGTATCGCGGTGACCTGCCAGCCCGACGTTGCCGAGCCGCTCCGGCATGGCGGTGCCCGGGATGTGGCCCACGCCGCGCCGCAGGGTCGATCCGGCCACGCCCTCGAGCACCAGCGCCGAGACCCCGACGCGCGCGACCTCGATGCGCCCGACCACCGACCCCTCCGGCAGCGGCGGCGCGGGGGGAGCGAGCGGCGCCGGCGCAACCGGAGACACCGCCCCGGGGGCGCCGCCGGGAAGGAAGCTTTCGAGCCGGTCGGTTTCGGCGGCAGGCGGCGGCACCGGCCCTCCGGTCCCGGCCGTCGCCGGCGCCCCGGCCGTTCCGAAGGCGGGCGCAGCCGATCCGCCTCGTGCGGTGCGGCCTGCCGTCGCCCGGGCGCGCACGGCCTCGTCGAAGCGGCGGCCTTGCTGGTAGGCGAACCAGCGGGCGTCGATCACTGCATAGGCGACGGCGCCCAGACAGAGCACACCCACGGCGAGCAGCAGCCGTTCCAGCCAGACGAGCGGGTTGGCGCCCGGGCGGCCGCGATCGCCAACCCGGCGGCGCAGAGCGCCAAGGCCGGCACCCAGCCGGTAGGCTGCGGAGCGGCTCAGCGCGCTCAGGCGAGCTGCCAGGCGGCTGAAAGCCTCCGAGCGGCGCAGAGCGCCAAGGCGATCTGCAATGCGGCTCAGGGCTTCCGCGCGACTCAGTGCGCCGAGACGGCTGAGACTCTCCTTGCGGGTGTAGGGCATGGGCGAATGAATCGCAAGGGTGCTGGCATCGAGGCGCCGATCGCCGGCGCGCTATGTACGAGCACCTGGCGCCGCGGTGTCCGGCGCCAGGTGCGTGTCACGGTGCAAATGGTTACGTTGCCGCGAGCGGACTTCAAGCCTGCCGCTTCGCGAACGAGCGAACGGTGAGCGCGCCGCCGATTGCCAGCAGGCCGATGACGGCGAGCAGAGGCAGATCGCTGGCCGTGCGCGGCAGCGACTGGCTGGTGGTGTCATTGGCGTTGGCGGTGCCGCTGTTGTCCGTCGTGCTGGCCGTCGAGCTGGTGTCGGTGCTCGAAGAGCTGGACGGCGTCGTGGCGGTCGTGGTGCCGGTTGCCGGCGTCTGTCCCTCGTTGATGTTCTTGGAGTTGTAGGACTGGCCGGTCGCGGCCGGCGCCGAGCCCGGGTTGGGATGGTCGAGCGTCGCGCCGTAGGGGTCCTTCGTCTCCGAACCGCCCGGGTTCCCGCTGGTCGGGCTCTGCGCCAGAACCGCCAGGACCGAGGCCAGCAGGAGGGTCATAAAGAGGTAAAGCACGTTCCGTTTCATGGATTGGCTCCTCTCGGGTTGCCTGTTGTCGTCACCTGATGTGGGTTGTTCGATCTCGCGTGCGGCAAGCCGTTCAGACGTTGCGCTTCGCGAGCGAGCGAACCGTCAGCGCGCCGCCGATTGCCAGCAGGCCGATGACGGTGAGCAGGGGCAGATCGCTGGCCGTCCGCGGCAAGCTGCCGGGGGTGGCGGTCGTCGAGGTGCCGGTGGCGGCGGTGTCCGAGTCGGCGTTGCCGGTCCCGGTCGCCGTTCCCGCCGCGTTGGTGTCGGTGGTGTTGCCGGTGGCGCTGCTACCGCCGCCCGCGACCCCGGAGCTGCCGTAGGTGCTGGTGCCGGTGGCGGTGCCGCCGGTGGTCGTGCCGTAAGTGGTGCCGGGCGGGTTCGGATTGGTGCCGGTGGTATTGGTCGCTCCGGGGGTGCCAGTGGCGGTATCGACGCTGCCGGTGCCGGCCGTACCGGTCGACGTGCCGTTGGCGGTGCTCCCGGAATTCATCGTGCTGCCGGTGGCGGTGGAAGTGGAGGAGGAAGGAGTGCCGGGATTGCTGTTATTGGTGTCGATGCCCTGGCCGTTGCTGTCCGTGCCCGCTGCAGGCGTCGTCGCGGCGGGCGAGCTGGTGGTCGTGCCGGTCATGCCCGACGTGCCGGTCGAATCCTGACCGTTGCTGGTGGTGCCGGCGGCAGGCGTCGTCGCTGCCGTCGAGCCGGTCGTGCTCGAGGTGGTTCCGGTTGACCCGGCCGTCGAGCCCGTGCTCGAACTCTGGGCGACAGCGGCCAACGCCGCAGCCACCAGCAGGCTCAGGAACAGGGAAAAGAGTTTTCGCTGCATGGGTAGCTCCTCTCGGTAGTTTGCTAGTCCTCTTTCTCGCCGGGGGCTCCTCCGTGAGGCGCTCCCACCCGGTATGAGTGCAACCCGGGTGCCAAGTCTGGAGTTCGGGTGCCGCAGAGTAGGGAGAGGGAACGGGTACGCCAGGGAAGTTGAAAAATATATAAGCCCGGATCGGCGCCCGGGGCAAGCTGGTGACCAGGCCGGCCCCGGCCGAACGGCGCGATCGCCGCTTGCCGACCGCCAGCGAGTGCGCTAAGCCTTGGTGAGGCGCTTGTAGCGGATGCGGTGCGGCTGGTCGGCCTCGGCGCCGACGCGCCGCCTGAAGTCCGCCTCGTAGGCCTGGTAGTTGCCCTCGAACCAGACCGCCTGGGAATCGCCCTCGAAAGCCAGGATGTGCGTGGCGATGCGGTCGAGGAACCAGCGGTCGTGGCTGATCACCACCGCGCAGCCGGCGAAGGCGAGCAGCGCTTCCTCGAGGGCGCGCAGCGTGTCCACGTCGAGGTCGTTGGTCGGCTCGTCGAGGAGCAGCAGGTTGCCGCCGGCCCGCAGGGTGCGCGCGAGGTGCAGGCGATTGCGCTCGCCGCCGGAGAGGTCCTTGACCCGCTTCTGCTGATCGGACCCCTTGAAGTTGAAGGCGGCGGCATAGGAGCGCGCCGGCACCTCCCGGCCGCCGAGGTTCACCATGTCCCTGCCGTCCGAGATCGCCTCCCAGACCGGCTTGTCGCCCTCCAGGTCGTCGCGTGTCTGATCGGCGTAGGCGAGTTGCACCGTGTCGCCGAGGCGCAGGGTGCCGGCGTCGGGTCGCTCCTGGCCGACGATCATGCGGAAGAGCGTCGTCTTGCCGGCGCCGTTGGGACCGATGATGCCGACGATGCCGCCGCGCGGCAGCGAGAACGACAGATCGTCCATCAGCAGGTTGTCGCCGTAGCCCTTGCGCAGCCCCTTGGCCTCGACCACCAGGTCGCCCAGGCGGGGGCCGGCCGGGATGTGGATCTCGTTCTGCTCGACGCGCTTGGCGGCGTCGCGGTCCTCGGCGAGCAGCTGCTCGTAGTGGCTGAGGCGCGCCTTGCCCTTGGCCTGGCGGGCGCGCGGGCTCATCCGCACCCATTCGAGCTCGCGCTCCAGGGTGCGCCGGCGCGCCGATTCCTGCTTCTCCTCGAGCGCCAGCCGCTGCTGCTTCTGCTCCAGCCAGGAGGAGTAGTTGCCCTCCCAGGGGATGCCGCTGCCGCGGTCCAGCTCGAGGATCCAGCCGGCGACGTTGTCGAGGAAATAGCGGTCGTGGGTGATCGCCACCACCGTTCCGGGATACTCCGCCAGGAAGCGTTCGAGCCACGCCACCGATTCGGCGTCGAGATGGTTGGTCGGCTCGTCGAGCAGCAGCAGGTCGGGGCGCTGCAGCAGCAGGCGGCAGAGCGCCACCCGCCGGCGCTCGCCGCCCGAGAGCCGGCCGACGGCGGCGTCGCCGGGCGGCAGGCGCAGCGCGTCCATGGCGATATCGAGCGTGCGGTCGAGCTCCCAGGCGTTGGCGGCGTCGATGGCGTCCTGCACCCGGGACTGCTCTTCGAGCAGCTTCTCCATCTCCTCGGGCGAGAGGTCCTCGCCGAAGCGGGCGTTGATCTGGTCGAAGCGGGTGAGCAGGGCGCGGGTGCCGGCGACCCCCTCCTCGACGTTGCCCAGCACGTCCTTGCTCTCGTCCAGCCCCGGCTCCTGCGGCAGGTAGCCCACCCTGATGCCCTTGGCCGGCCAGGCCTCGCCACCGAAGTCGGTGACCACGCTGGCCATGATCTTGAGCAGCGTGCTCTTGCCGGCGCCGTTCAAGCCCAGCACGCCGATCTTGGCGCCGGGCAGGAAAGACAGCCAGATCCCCTTGAGGACCTCGCGGTTGGGCGGATACAGCTTCCGCAGGTCCTTCATCACATAGACGTACTGCTCCGCCATTCGGGCTCCGATCAGGTGAGCGGCGCGGCCACCGGGACGCAGACCGCGGTCCGGCGCCGGCCGAGGGCGGGATTATAGGCGATCGGGCGATCGGGCGATCGGGCGAGGGGCGCGGTGGCGTCCGGCGGCCGCCCGTGGCGCGCCCCCGATCAGATACCAAGAATATTGACTTGCAGCTTCTCGTAGCCGTTCTCTTCGGCCCAGACGCTCAGCGCCATCGCCGCCAGCTCGTCGACCACCGGCACCGCCCGGCCGTTCTTCGTCAGATCGATCGTCTTGAGGTAGCGCCGGCAGGTGTCGCAGGCTTCGACGCGGATGTGGCCGAGCTCCTCGGCGACATAGACCGGCAGCTTGTCGACGCTCTCTTCGCCGCACGCGGGACAGACCAGGCGCCGGTAGTCCCACTCCGTTGCACAGAGCGCGCAGATCAGCGAGCGCTTGCCACCGTCCCCCTGCTGCCGGAGGACGCCGACCTGCGGCCTGCCTGAGCAGCGCGGGCACGACGACGGCGGCACGCCGCCGGCCGCCGGCTGCTCGCCGTGGTCGGCGAGGTATTCGGCGTAGGGTTGCAGGAACATCCACGCGATATGGGCCTCCGCGACGGTGAGCTCCGCGGCGGCGGCGGCATCCCCGCCCGTCAGCCAGAAGCCGTGCAGCGCCTCCTGCCAGCGCGTCGCTCCCAGCGCGCCCAGACCGGCGGCGGCCTGGGCGAGAGGGCGGGGCGCGGTGTTTTCGACCAACGCGAGAAAAGCTGGGAACGAAGGGAGGAGGACGAACAGATCCAGCTCGTCGCGCAGCGAACCGGGCGGGCGCGCGGCGCTCAGCGCCGCTTCAACGCCGCCGCCCAGCGCCGCCTCGACGCCCACGTACAGCGACCGCTGCGAACCGGCGATGCGCTCGTAGAAGCGCAGGCCCTCGGCGGCGGCGGGATGGGCGGCGGCCAGCTCCTGCGCGCGCTGGATCCGCCGCTCCCATTTCCCGCTAGTCATGCATCATTCGTCGGCCGCGGTGTCCCGCACCACCTGCTCGTACCAGGCGCGATGGTACCTGGCCGCCCATTTGCGCGACACGTCCCCGCGGACGATCGACGCGAAAGCGCCGGGCTCGATCGCCGTGCCCATGTAGACGTGGATCATGAACAGCGCGATGGTCAGCAACGCGGCCACGGGATGGACGATCACGGCGATCAGACGCAGCCAGCGCAGGCTCCAGGGGATCCAGTGCGGAACCCAGAGCACCAGGCCCGAGAGCAGCAGCGCCACGCCGCACCAGAGGAATCCCCAGAAGAGCGACTTCTGCCCGGCGTTGAACCTGCCCTCGTCGGGCACCTTCGCATCCTCGTTGCGGATGTAATGCGGCAGCGCGCGCCACCACTCCCGGTCGCGCTCCGTGGCGTGCATCTGAGAGCTCCAGCTGCGGTACATCCACAGCACGCCGACGAAGAAGATCACCCCGGCCCACGGATGCAACTCGCGGGAGATGGTGCCGCCGCCCAGCACCACGGCGATCCAGAACAGCCAGGGAGACCAGAACGCCAGGCCGGTCAGCAGCAGGTAGACGTAGGAAACCCCCGTCAGCCAGTGCATGAGGCGCTCGTTGAAGGAGTAACGCTGAACCCGCCCGTTGGGCAGCAGACGCGAGTCGCTCATGGCTGCGGTCCCTCCTTCTTGATCTCTTCGTCCGCCGTGACGGTTTTCGGTCCGAAGCGCAGGTAGTGGACGCCCAGGCCGACCAGGCCGCCGACGATCGCCAGGTTGCCGAGCCACTTGAGCGGGTACTTCCACAACCGCACCGTCCACGGGATCTGCGGGTCCTTGGGCAGGCCGCCGTAGGCCTCCGGGTTGGTGGCGTCATGGAGCACGTACATCACGTGCGTGCCGCCGATGCCGGCGGGATCGTAGAGCCCGGCGTTGGCGAAGCCGGACTGCTCGCGGAGCTGCTTGGCGCGGGTCTCGCCCAGCTCCTGCATCTCGGGCTTGGTGCCGAAGTGCAGGCAGCCGGTGGGGCAGGCCTTGATGCAGGCGGGCTCGAGGCCCTCGCTGACGCGGTCCACGCAGAGCGTGCACTTGAACACCTTGCGCGATTGCGGGCTGAACTTCGGGACGTTGAACGGGCAGCCGCTGATGCAGTAGCCGCAGCCGATGCAGTGCTCCTGCTGGAAGTCGACGATGCCGTTGGCGTACTGGACGATGGCGCCGTCGGCCGGACAGGCTTCCAGGCACCCCGGCTCCGCGCAGTGCATGCACTGGTCCTTGCGCATCAGCAGCATCAGGCTGCCGCCCTCGGGCTCGTACTCGTCGAACTTGATCAGGTTCCAGTAGTTCCACGCCGTTTCGGGCATGGTCTGGTAGCTGTTGTCGAAAGTGGTGTCGCTGAACGACAGGCCGTTCCATTCCAGGCAGGCGACCTCGCATGCCTTGCAGCCGATGCAGGTGGTGGTGTCGACCAGCTTGGCGACCTCGAACTCCCGCTTGACGCCGGCGCCGGGGACGGGGCCCGCATGGCCTGAAATCCTGCGGATTTCCAGATTTGCCTGGCTCATGTGGGTTCCCCTATGCCTTCTCGACCTTGACCATGAAGCCCTTGAACTCGGGCGTGTAGGCGTTGGGATCGATCACCGTCGGCGACAGCCGGTTGACGAGCGTCCGCGCGTTCCTCTCTTCGTCCTCGGCGATGCCGCGATAGCCCTGGTGGATCGGAATGCCGATCTGGTAGACCTTCTTGCCGTCGATGGTCATCGGCTTGATGCGGCGGGTGACGAAGGCCTTGGCGACGTAGTAGCTGCGCGCGCTCGTCACCTTCAGCTTCTCGCCGCCCTTGACCCCCAGGTCCGCCGCCAGCTCGACCGGGATCTCGATGAACGGCTCGGGGATGAGCTGCACGTTCATCGGGTTGTTCTTGGTCCAGTAGTGATAGTGCTCGGTCAGCCGGTAGGTGGTGCAGACGATGTTGAACTCATCGCCCGCCTTGGAGAACTTGTCGGCGGCGGTGGTGAGCTTCTTGACCACCGGGTTGTTGGCCTGTTGCGGATGGAAGGCGTTGGCGACCGGGCTCTCGAACGGCTCGTAATGCTCCGGGAAGGGGCCGTCGGCGAACAGCGCCAGCGGCGCGAAGAGCCGCCCCACGCCCTCCGCGTTCATGATGAAGGGACCCATGTGCGCCTGCGGATGGGAGTCCACCTTGAAGTCGGGCACGTCGTTGCCGACCCACTTCTGCCCCGCTTCGCTCCACCACACCTGCCGCCGCTCGGGGTCCCACGGCTTGCCGGCCTGATCGCAGGAGGCGCGGTTGTAGAGCACGCGCCGGTTGGCCGGCCAGGACCACGCCCAACCCTGATGGATCCCCAGGCCGGAGGGGTCCTCGGTACCGCGGCGCGCCATCTGGTTGCCCGCCTCCGTCCACGAGCCGTTGTAGATCCAGTTGCCGCAGGCGGTGGTGCCGTCGTCCTTGAGCCAGGCGAAGCCGGGAAGCTGCTGGCCCGCCTTGATCTGTTGCTTCGTCGTCGGATCCTCGAGGTCGGCCAGCGCCTTGCCGTTGATCTCCTTGGCCACCTCCGAGAGCGCGGGATGCTGAGGATCGGTATAGGGCCAGGTGAGGTTGAGGATCGGGTCGGGGAACTTGCCGCCCTCCTTCTTGTACAGCTCCCTCACCTTCAGGAAGATCTGCGCGATGATGTCCTGGTCCAGGCGGGCCTGTGCCGGCGGCGGCAGCGCGGCGTTCTTCCACTGCAACCAGCGGGACGAATTGGTCATCGAGCCGTCTTTCTCGGCGAAGCCAGCGCAGGGCAGGCGGTAGACGGTGGTGTTGATCTTCCCCATCTCCTCCTTGCTGATGCCCGGCGACATCCAGAACTCGCTGGTCTCGTCGGGGTAGATCTCGCCCACCACCAGCCAGTCGGCTTTCTTCAGCGCCTCGATGTTCTTCTGCGAATCCGGGCCGATGGCGACGCCGTTCATGCCGAAGGCGAACATCCCCTTGACGCTGCCGCGATACATGTTGTCCCAGATCTGGGTCCAGGAGTAGTTGCGGTCCACTTTCGGCAGGTAGTTGAAGGCCCAGTCGTTCTCCTTCTTCGCCGCGTCGCCGTACAGGGTCTTGAGCAGGGAGACGGCGAACTTGGGGGTGTTCCCCCAATAGTTGAAGGAGTCCCACTCGGATGGCTTCGAGGCCGGCGGCGTGATGCGCTTGGCGTAAGCCGCGAAGTCGGCGTCGGCCGGCGTCGGCACCTTCAGATATCCCGGCAGGTTGTCGAAGATGCCCGCCATGTCGGTGGCGCCCTGGATGTTGGAGTGGCCGCGCAACGCGTTGACGCCGCCGCCCGCCCGGCCGACGTTGCCCAGCAGCAGCTGCAGGATCGCCGCCGTGCGGATGATCTGCGAGCCGAAGGTGTGCTGGGTCCAGCCGACCGCATAGATGACCGTCGCGACCTTCTTCATGTCGCCGCCGGTGCGAACGGAAGTGAACAGGTCGGCGGCCTTGAGGAACTGGTCTTTGGGGATGCCGGTGACGCGCTCGACCATCTCCGGCGTATAGCGTGAGTATTGCCGCTTGAGCAGCTGGAAGACACAGCGCGGGTGGGTGAGCGAGAGATCGTAGGCGACATTGGGCGGCATGCCGGGAGGAGGCGCCCCGGCGGCGGCGGTGCCGGAGTTGGCGGGTCCGGCGACGGTGCCGGCCGAACCGGCGGCGGCGGCGGGCTTGGCGCTGCCGGCGGGAGCGCCGGCGCTCGCTTCCTTGGCGACGGCCGGGGTGACGCCGCCGCCGTTGGTGCCGGCGCTCGCGCTGGCGGCCGCGGCGGGCTTGGCGCCGGCGCTCGGGGCGCCGGCCGGCGCCCCGGCCGATGCGGACGCAGCGGCGGCAGGGACGGCAGCGGCAGCGGCACCGCCGGCAGCGCCCAGGCCGCCGACGGCGGCGCCGGGCGCGGCGGCGCCGGTGAGGTTACCCCCCTGCTCGTAGTTCCAGGTGGACTTGTCGTAGACCTGGGTCGCGGCGTTGAAGCCCGAGAACAGGCCGTCCTCCGGCAGCTTGAAGCCGTCCTTGACGATGAACGCCGCGTTCGTGTAGTTGAGGAGGTATTCCCTGGCCAGCCGGTTGTTCTCGATCGCGTAGCGGACCATGCCGCCGAGGAAGGCGATGTCCGAACCGGCGCGGATCTGCACGAAGAGGTCGGCGGTGGCCGCCGTGCGCGTGAAGCGCGGGTCCACCACGATCATCTTGGCGTTGCGGACCTTCTTGGCCTCGATCGCCCACTTGAAGCCGCATGGGTGGTTCTCCGCGGGATTGCCACCCATGATCAACATCATGTCGGTGTTCTTGATGTCGGTGTAGCCATTGGTCATCGCCCCGCGTCCGAATGATGGTCCCAAACTTGAGACCGTGGGGCCGTGTCAGACCCGGGCCTGGTTCTCCAGGTAGCAGACCCCCAGGCTGCGCATGGTCTTGACGACCAGGAAGTTGAACTCGTTGGTGTCGGTGCAGCCGCCGGTGAAGGCCATCCCCTCGCAGCGGTTGACGGTGTGCCCCTGGGCGTCCTTGTCGACGAACGACGCGTCACGGGTCTTCTTGGTCCAGCGGGCGATCTCGTCGATGGCGGTGCCCCAGGCGATGTCCTCCCAGTGGTCGGAGCCGGGGCGGCGGACCTGGGGCTTGAGGAGACGGCGCGGGTTGAGGATGTCCTGTTCGAGCGAGGAGCCCTTGGGGCACAACGTGCCGCGGTTGATCGGATGGTCCGGATCGCCCTCGACGTGGATCACCTGCGGGGTGACGTTCTTGGCCTTGTCGCCCAGCGTGTAGATGATCACGCCGCAGCTCACCGAGCAGTACGGGCAGGTGGAGCGGGTCTCGGTGGCGCGCGCGATCTTCAGCTCTCGCACCTGCGCCTGGGCAGGCGCCAGGTCGAAGCCGAAGACCGTGGCCGCGGCGCCGCCGATGGCGCCGACCTTCAGGAAATCCCTTCGGGTGGGGTTCATCGAGCCATACCTCCCCTCATCTCCATGGACGTGGAGCTGCGGTCGGACGCTGCTGAGACCGCGCGGGAGTGGACCTGCGACAAGCTCCGGCGACTGATTCTCATCGGTCCTCCTAGGTTGATGACATGCAGGCGTCTGTACCATAGAACTTTGACCCCTGCAAGGCCAGCCTCGGTGGTGCCCTGACCAGGACACCATCCGGAGCTGACGGTGCTTGACCGTCCATGCTTCCACAAGTAACATCCGTCGTGCGTAAATTAGACAATCCAAGGGAGGTAGCGCATGAAGAAGCAGCCCAAGCCTGCCAAGCTGGCTCTCCACCGCGAGACTCTGGTCAACCTGGACCTCGACAAGATCGCGGCCGGTGGCAGCATCAGCTGGCCGTGCAGCCACACCTGCGCCAGCGCCTGCCCCTGCACCGACTAGCCGGCCGCTGGCGAGGGACGCCGGGAGCCCGGGAACACGCGCCCCAGGGCTCGCCGGCGACAGCAGACGGCACCGCGTGCTCGGCTCTTTTCGAACCGAGCTGCGAATGCTTTTCCTCATCGGCGGACCCGGGCCGCATGCTAGTGTCCCTTACCGGAGGCGGCGCGGCATGAGCGATCCATCCGGCGCGGCAACGCGCAGCCCGGCCGGCGCGGCGGTGCGGGCGACGGTCGTGACTTACGAGGCCGGCCGGGTCGAGCGGCGGTCGGACCTGGTGGCCGCCGAGGAGCCGCTCGAAATGCGGGTCTCGGTCGAGCAGGAGGGGCGCCGGGTGCGCCACAGCGTCGCGGTGACCATGCGCACTCCCGGCCATGACTTCGAGCTCGCGGCCGGCTTCTTCTTCAGCGAGGGGATCGTCACCTCGCGCCAGGCGATCTGGAGCATCGTCCACTGCCAGGAGGGTGAGGAGCCCAACGTCGTCGACGTGCTCCTCGCTCCGGGGATGGCCTTCGACCCGCAGCGCTTCAGCCGCAACGTCTACACCACCTCGAGCTGCGGGGTCTGCGGCAAGACCTCGATCGATCTGGTGCGCACCGTCTGTCCGGCGCGGCCGGTGGGCCGCGAGCGCATCGCGCGCGAGGTGCTGACCGGCCTGCCGGAGACCTTGCGCCGGGCGCAGGCGATCTTCTCGCGCACCGGCGGCCTGCACGCGGCCGGGCTGTTCGACGCCGCCGGCAAGCTGCTGCTGCGCCACGAGGACGTCGGCCGCCACAACGCCGTCGACAAGCTGATCGGCAGGCTGCTGCTCGACGGCGAGCTGCCGGCCTCGGACCGCGTGCTGCTGGTCAGCGGCCGCGCCAGCTTCGAGCTGGTGCAGAAGGCGCTGATGGCGGGCATCCCGATGCTCGCCGCGGTCGGCGCCCCGAGCAGCCTGGCGGTCGAGCTGGCGCAGGAGCTCGGCCTGACCCTGGTCGGCTTCCTGCGCGGCGGCCGCTTCAACGTCTACGCCGGCGAGGAGCGGATCGCCGCCTGAGCGCTCGGCTCAGGACGCCGGCGGCTCGTCGGGAGCCTCGGCGCGCAGCCGCGCGGCGAGGATGGCCAGGAAGGGCTCGAGATCGTCGGTGTCCGGCAGGGTTAGGACGAGCTTGCCGGCGGCAGTGCGTTCGATCCTGCCATCACCCTCGAGCACCAGGGCGACCTGCAGCGCCTCGCGGTCGATCGGTATCTCGTCGGTGACGGCAAAGACCCGGTTCATGATCTGCTGATCGAGGGTGCGCATGCCCCATGCTACATTGGCGGCATGAGCGAAACCGAGGCGGCAGGCCCACCCGTTGCAGATCCACCGGCCGCCACTGACCTCTTCCTGTCGCTGACGCCGGAGAAGGTCCTGGCCGCGGTCGAGGCCGCCGGTCTGCACTGCAACCCGGTCTGCTACCCGCTCAACTCCTTCGAGAACCGGGTCTACGAGGTCGAGCTCGAGGACCGCACGCGGATCGTCGCCAAGTTCTACCGTCCGGGGCGCTGGAGCGAGGAGCAGATTTTAGAGGAGCACCAGTTCCTGCGCGAGCTCGACGAGGCGGAGGTGCCGGTCTGCACCGTGCGGCCGTTCCCGGACGGCAGCACGCTGCGCCGCATCGACCATATCTTCTACTCGCTCTCCGACCGCAGCGGCGGCCGGGCCCCCGACGAGCTCGACGGCACCGCGGCCTGGCGCCTGGGCATGCTGGTCGGACGCCTGCACGAGGTGGCGGCGCGGCGGCCGGCCGAGCACCGCCTGACCCTGGGCGCCGATCGCTTCATCCGCGACGACGTCGCCTGGCTCGACGCTCACGCGGCTCTCCCCAAGCATCTCCGCAGCCGCTACCTCGACGCCGCCCTGGCGATCGCGGACCAGCTCGACGGCGCCCTCGGGGCGCTCGAGCCGCGGCAGCTCCATCGCCTCCATGGCGATCTCCACCTCGGCAACGTGCTGCTGCGCGACGGCGTGCTGCGGGTCCTCGACTTCGACGACATGGTGATCGGCCCCGCCGTGCAGGACCTCTGGCTGGCGCTCCCCGGCCGCGATCCCTGGACCCTCGGGCTGCGCGAGCGGTTCCTCGAAGGCTACGAGCAGTTCCGCGCCTTCGACCGCTCGACGCTGCGGCTGATCGAGCCGCTGCGGGGACTGCGCGTCATCCACTACGCCGCCTGGCTGGCGCGGCGCTGGCACGACCCGGCATTCCCCGTCGCCTGGCCGCACTTCGGCACCCTGGACTACTGGCAGCGCGAGACCGACGACCTCGAGGAGCAGCTGGCGGTGATCCGCGGCGAATTGGCGCCGCCCGCGGACGCGGCCGGCGGCGAAGGCGAGGAGCGGCCGGCCGAAGAGGCCACGCTCACCAACCGCGACTACTTCTGGGACTGGGAGGGCTGAGCCCGAGCCCTTCGCCCCACCAGCCGAGACCCCCACTCCTGGTGGGCCGCTTGTGCTAGCATCCGCGCGCCTTTGCCGGACCGGCACCGCGCTCCCCATGCAGATCCACGACGACATCCTGGAAACCCTCGGCAACACGCCGCTCGTCCGGCTGCGCCGCTTCCATCCGACCGGGGCGGCGCTGGCCGCCAAGCTCGAGCTCTTCAACCCCGGCGGCAGCGTCAAGGACCGGATCGGCTCCGCGCTGATCGAGGCCGGCGAGCGCGCCGGACTGCTGCGGCCCGGCGGCACCATCGTCGAGCCCACCTCCGGCAACACCGGCGTCGGCCTGGCGATGGCCGCCAACCTGCGCGGCTACCGGCTGATCTGCACCGCGCCGGACAAGATCCCGGCCGAGAAGGTGGCGCTGCTCGAGGCCCTGGGAGCCAGCGTCGTCCGCTGCCCCACCAGCGTCGCCGCCGACGATCCTCGCTCCTACTACAAGGTCGCCGAGCGCCTGCGCGACGAGCAGGGCGCCTACCTGCCCAACCAGTATTCCAACCAGGCCAACCCGGAGGCGCATTACGCCAGCACCGGCCCGGAGATCTGGCGCCAGACCGAGGGCCGCATCACCCATTGGGTGGTCGGCGTCGGCACCGGCGGCACCATCAGCGGCACCGCCAAGTTCCTCAAGGAACGCAACCCGGCGGTGCGCGTCGTCGGCGTCGACACCATCGGCAGCGTCTACGTCTACTACAAGCAGCACGGCGAGCTGCCGCCGGCCGACCAGATCCACCAGTACCTGATCGACGGCATCGGCGAGGACTTCCTGCCCGCCTGCGTGTGGTGGGACTACATCGACGAGGTGATCGCGGTCGACGACAAGTCGGCCTACCGAGCGGTGATGGAGCTCGCCCGCAAGGAGTCGATCTTCGTCGGCTCCTCCGGCGGCGCGGCGGCGGCCGGCGCCCGCCGGGTCGCCGAGTCGCTGCCCGCGGACGCCCTGGTGGTGACCCTGTTCCCCGATTCCGGCGAGCGCTATCTCTCGAAGCTCAATCAGGCCTGGCTGCGCGAGCACGAGCTGCTCGACGGCTGACCGCCCTGGTGTCCCACCCGGGGACGCCGGGAACGCCGGGGGACACCGGGGGACACCGGGGACGAAACTTTTGCCTTCCAGCCTCGGTAGAACGTCCATGGCGAATCCGGCAGGTCCGGCGATTCCTCCGCTGCCGCCGACGACGGCGACACCGCCCGGTGGGACCAGGCTGACCGGCTGGCTCGAAGCGGCCGGCGCCGACCTGCGCTTCGGCGCCCGCCTGCTGGCGAGAAGCCCGGGCTTCACTGCCGTGGCGGTCCTCACCCTGGCGCTGGGGATCGGCGCCAACACGGCCATCTTCAGCGTCGTCGATTCGGTGCTGCTGCGGCCTCTCCCCTACCGGCCGGGCGGCGAGGTGGTGGTGCTGGGCGAGGAGAAGCCTTGCTGCGAGTTCGCGCCGACCGCGCCGGCCAACCTGCTCGACTATCAGCGCTACAGCCACGACTTCGAACAGCTTGCAGGCATCAACTTCGTCGCCTGCGTGCTGGCGCGGCGCGGCGCCGCGCCGCTCTCGCTCAAGGGATCGCAGGTGACGTCCAACTATTTCGCGGTCTTCGGCATCTCGGCGGGACTCGGGCGCACCCTAGAGCCCGCGATCGAACGTCCCGGCGCTCCCGGCGCCGCGGTGCTCAGCGACCGCGTCTGGCGGCAGCATTTCGGCGCCGAGCCGAGCGCCATCGGCGGCGTGGTCCTGGTCGACAGCCAGCCCTACACCGTGGTGGGCGTGATGCCCGAGCGCTTCAGCCGCTTGAGCAGCGCCGATCTCTGGGTCTCGTCGCCCTTCGCCACCTTGGTGCCGGGCTCTGACCGCACGGGGAAGCAGGCGACGAGCCGCGACATCAACTTCATCCGGCCGATCGGGCGCCTGCGCGCCGGCATCGGCCTGGACCAGGCGCGGTCGGAGCTGCTCGCGATCTCGCAGCGGCTGACCCTGGAGCACCCGGAGGACAACGCGAAGAAGGTGGCGCTCCTGCGGCCTCTCCGCGACTGGGTGGTCGGCGGTGCCGGGCCCGCCCTGTGGGTGCTGCTGGGGGCGGTGGGCCTGATCCTGCTCATCGCCTGTTCCAACCTCGCCAACCTGCTGCTGGCGCGGGGCACGGCCCGCGAGCGCGAGATGGCCTTGCGCGCCGCCCTCGGCGCCGGGCGGCTGCGCCTGGTGCGCCAGCTCCTGACCGAGACCCTGCTGCTCGGGATCATGGGCGGCGGCCTGGGTCTGCTCCTGGCCGCCTGGGGGGTGCATCTGCTGAGCGTGCTGCGCCCCGGCAACCTGCCGCGCGCCGAAGAGGTGAGGATCAGCGCGACAGTGCTGGCCTTCACCCTCGCCGTGTCGCTGCTCGCCGCCCTGCTCTCCGGCCTGGCGCCGGCGCTGCGCGCCCTGCGCGTCGAGCTGGGCTCGGCGCTCAAGCAGGGGGGGCGCGGCACCAGCGGCGGCGGGCAGCGCCTGCGCCGCGTCCTGGTGATCGCCGAGATCGCCATGTCGCTGGCGCTGCTGATCGGCGCCGGCCTGCTCATCCGCAGCTTCTCGAAGCTGCTGGGCATCGCTCCCGGCTTCGTCGCGCAGGGGGTCGTGGCGGCCGATCTGCCGTTGAACCAGGAGCGCTATCGCTCGCTGCCGCAGGTCACCGCCTTCGCCGGCCAGCTGCTGGCGCGGGTCGCGGCGCTGCCCGGCGTGGAGGCTGCCGGCATCGTCGACGCCGTGCCGTTCGGCAACTCGAGCACCGACGGCGACATCCAGATCGCCGGCCGGCCGGCCGCGCGCGCCGGCGAGGGGATCGACGCTCAGAAGCGGATCACCAGCGGCGGCTACTTCCGTACGCTGGGCATCCCGCTGCTGCGCGGACGGACCTTCGACGACCGCGACGCGGCTGACGGCCCGCCGGTGGTCATCGTCAACGAGAACCTGGCCCGCTTCGCCTGGCCGGGCCAGGACCCGGTGGGCAAGCAGCTCAAATGGGACGACGGTGCCGACGCGCCCTGGCTGACGGTGGTCGGCGTGGTCGGCAACCTCCATATGTTCAGGCTGGACGACAAGCCGACGCTCGACGCCTATCGGCCCTACCGGCAGTACCGCAGCTCCGGCTTCACGCTGGTGGTGCGGCGCGCCGCCAATCCGCTCGGCCTCGCCGGGCAGCTGCGCCAGGAGGTGCTGGCGCTCGATCGGTTGCAGCCGATCTCCCGCATCGATCTGCTGACCGAGATGCTCGACCGGTCGCTGGCGCTGAGGCGCTTCCAGCTGGGCCTGATCGGCAGTCTCGCACTGCTGGCGCTGGTGCTGGCGAGCCTCGGCGTGTACGGGGTGGTGTCCTACTCGGTGCGGCAGCGCACCCGGGAGATCGGCGTGCGGGTGGCGCTCGGCGCGCGGCGCGCTCAGGTCTTCGCGCTGGTGCTGCGGGGCTCGCTGGCGATGACCGCGGCAGGGCTCGCGGCCGGCATCCTGGGATCGCTCGTCCTCGGCCGCTTCGTCGAGTCGCTGCTCTACGGCATCGGCAGCCACGATCCCGCGGTCTACGCGGCGGCCGCCGGGGCGCTGCTCGGCGTCTCGCTCTTCGCCGCCTACCTGCCGGCCCGCCGCGCCACCGAGATCGATCCGGCGGTCACCCTCCAAGCCGAGTAGCGCCCTCTACGCGTCCAGCTGCTTCTGGGCGTTGCGGTAGAGCCGCCAGCAGAGCAGGCCGAAGACCACCGCGCACAGGATGCCGCCCCAGACGACGTCGTTCTTGAACTCGCCGAAGGCGAGCCAATGGTTGCCGAGGTCGATCTTTTCCAGCAGCGTCGGCTTCTCCATGTGGAGCACCGAGTCGCCGAAGAAGGCGACCAGCGCGATCAGCACCCCGCCGAGCGAGCCGCCCGCCACCAGGCCGGTGGCGTACAGCATGCCCGAAGAGAGCTCGCTCTCCTCCTTGCGGTGGGCGGCCCGGTCGGCGAGCGCCTTGACCATGCCGCCGATCCAGATCGGGAAGGTGGTCGACAGCGGCAGGTAGGCCCCGACCGCCCAGGAGAGGGCGTGCGCGCCGGCCATCTGCGCCATGAACGCCAGGGCAACGCCGACCAGCACCGGCGCCCAGGGCAGGTTCTGGGCCAGCAACCCCTTGATGATCGTCGCCATCAGGGTGGCCTGCGGCGCCGCCAGCTTGGGACCGCCGATGCCGTGCAGCTCGCCCATGCGGTAGGTCTGGTCGAGCAGGAAGAGGGTGCCGCCGATCACCAGCGTCGAGACCAGGACGCCGATGATGAAGCCGATCTGCTGGCGGCGCGGCGTCGCGCCCACCAGGTAGCCGGTCTTCAGGTCCTGCGAGGTGGCGCCGGCATTGGCCGCCGCGATGCACACCAGCGCGCCGACGCACAGCGCCACCGACTGGTAGACGTCGCCGGTGCGCCCGACCAGCACGAACACCAGGCAGGTCGCCATCAGGGTCGCGATGGTCATGCCCGAGATTGGGTTCGACGAGGTGCCGATGATGCCGACGATGCGGCTCGAGACGGTGACGAAGAACAGCCCGAAGACCACCACCAGCACGCCCATCAGCAGCGAGCCCGGGAACTCGCCGTGCGGGAAGTGGGGCAGCACGGTGATGATCAGCGCCAGCACCAGCGAGCCGACGATCACCCAGCCCATGCCGAGGTCGTCCTCGGTGCGGATCTTCTTGGCTTCTCCGGCTCCCCCGCGCAGCGACTTCACCGATTCTCGGAAGGCCGAGACGATGGTGGGCAGGGTCTTGAGCAGGGTCATCACGCCGGCGCAGGCGACGGCGCCGGCGCCGATGTAGCGGATGTAGGCGCGGTAGATCCACTCCGCATGGGCGTGCGAGGCGCGCCAGCCCGCCGAGAAGCCGAGGTCGGTGAGGTCCTTGACTAGGCGCGTGTCGGGCACCAGCCAGGAGATCAGCGGGATGAGCGCCAGCCAGGCCAGCACGCCGCCCGAGGCGAGCTCGCCGGCGATCTTGGGGCCGATGATGTATCCCAGGCCGAGGTATTCGGGGGTGACGTCGCTCTGCAGGGTGGCGTCGGGGATGACGCTCGCCGCCTTGGTGCGGAACCAGGTGGCGGTCTCGTTCCACAGCCCCAGGATGCCGTAGAGGAACTTGTAGAGCAGCGCCACCCCGACGCCGGCGAAGACCATCTTCGCCAGATCGCCGCCGCGCTCGCCGGCGATCAGCACGTCGGCGCAGGCGGTGCCTTCGGGGTACGGCAGCTTGCCGTGTTCCTTGACGATCAGCGCCCGCCGCAGCGGGATCATGAACAGCACGCCGAGGATGCCGCCGACCGCCGAGAGCACGAAGATCGTCAGGTAGTTGAAGTAGTTGGCGCCGTAGGAGAGGAACAGCAGCGCCGGCACGGTGAAGACGACGCCGGCCGCCACCGACTCGCCGGCGGAACCGATCGTCTGCACCATGTTGTTCTCGAGGATGGTCGACTTGCCGAGCCGCTTGAAGACCGCGATCGAGAGCACCGCGATCGGCACCGACGCCGAGACCGTCAGGCCGGCGCGCAGCGCCAGGTAGACGGTGGCGGCGCCGAACACGATGCCGAACAGGGCGCCGAGGACGACCGCCCGGACCGTGAACTCCGGTATCTCCTGGTCCGCGGGAACGAAGGGCTCGAACTTCTCGGGGCTGGTCTCGGCCATCGGAACCTCCAAGCCTCAAACTGCGCGTTCTCGCAACGGCGGCAAGTTGGCGGCGATGCTATGACGGTCCGCGAGGCGGCGCAACCGCCGCTGCCGCCAGAGTCGGCAGCGGGCTCGCGCCCGGCCGCGCGAAGGGCGCGGCCGGGGGTGGGTCCTGCCACCGGCGGCGATGGCGGTACGCGCCGGCGGACCCCTGCTAGCCGCAGGTCTTGACGCAGGAGAGCGGGCGGGGACAGGTCGGTCCGGCGTTGGTGTAGGCGCCGACGATCTTTTCCAGGTCCCGCTGGTTGCCCAGGATACGCAACGTCTCGCGGTGAAGATCCATCTTCTGCACCTTTTTCTTCATCGGCCATCTCCTTTTCGAAGTGGAGGCATCCATGCCCCCTCTTAAGGTAGGGTGCCCGGGAGGCTGCCGATCGCGGCGCCGCGGCGGGTCCCCGGTCCTTCGTCGCGGGATGGCCGCGGGAGACCAGACTAGGCGGACGGCTTGGGCGGCGCCGGGTCCAGGTGCGCCGACTCGGCGTCGCCCATCTCGACGCCGCCGCCGGGGAAGTATTCGCGCCAGCGGCGGGAGACCTGTGCCGCGGTGGCGGGATCGGCGGACAGCTCGCGCGGGAAACCCGGCTTGAGCCTGGCGTCGATCAGCACCGGCGCCGTGTAGGCGAGATGGTTGCGCACCACTTTCACCGCCGCGGCATGGACGTCGGCCGCCGGCTCGAAACGGGTGAAGGTGGTCCACAGGAAGTTGATCGGGCTCGCCGCCGCCCGCCGCGGCTCGTCGGTCAGCACCAGCAGCTGCCAGCCGGCGAAGGCCGGATGGGCGGCGAAGCGAGCCGCGGCGCCCGGCTCCTCGGCGAACGGCGGGCCGCCCACGACCAGGCAGCCGGGGCTGAACACCAGCGCCTCGCGCAGCCCCTGGGGCACCTCGGCCGGCGAAAACTCCCGCGGCAGCTCGCGCACCGGGTCGCCGAGACCGAGCCAGACCCCCTTCGAGCCTTCGTTGACCCGCGGGCCGGTGTAGTCGAGCGTATCCATCGCCAGGTTGGCGAAGACGTAGAGGTCGGCCTCCGGGCGGGTGCGCTCGAGCACGTGGGTGAGGGTCGCCCGGAAGTCCTTGAGGTCCACCGCGCGGTCGGTCACCAGCAGGAACTTGGTGAGCGACAGCTGCCCCTCGCCCAGGATGCGGAACGCCGAGGCCATCGCCTCGCGGGCGTAGCGCTGCTTGACCACGGCCGCCGCCAGCGAGTGATAGCCGGTCTCGCCGTAGGACCACAGCGCCTCGACCGCCGGCATCACCAGCGGGAACAGCGGCGAGAGCAGCTCCTGCAGCAGGTCGCCGAGGAAGAAGTCCTCCTGGCGGGGCTTGCCCACCACCGTCGCCGGGAAGATGGCGTCGCGGCGGCGAGCGAGCCATTCGACCTCGAAGACCGGATAATCGTGGCGCAGCGAGTAGTAGCCGTAGTGGTCGCCGAACGGACCCTCCGGGCGCCGCACCCCGGCGGGCACCCGGCCCACCAGCGCCAGCTCGGCGGCGGCCGGCACGGCCGGCAGCGCCGCCCCGCCGGGCCCCGGCATCATCCGCAGGCGCCCGCCGGCGATCAGCGAGGCCAGCATCAGCTCGGGCACGTTCTCGGGCAGCGGCGCGATGGCGGCGAGCATCAGCGCCGGCGGGCCGCCCAGCCAGACGCTCGCCGGCAGGCTCTCGCCGCGCCGTTCGGCCACGGCGTGATGGAAGCCGCCGCCCTTGCCGATCTGCCAGTGCATGCCGGTGGTCCGCGGGTCGTGCACCTGTAGCCGGTACATGCCCAGGTTGTGCCCCATGCGCTCGGGGTGCTCAGTGTAGACCAGCGGCAGGGTGATGAACGGCCCGCCGTCCTCGGGCCAGGTGGTGAGCACCGGCAGGCGGTCCAGGCGCACGTCGCGGGTGACCACCTCCATCACCGTGCCGGCGCGCCGGCGCGGCCGGCAGCCGACGCCGATGCGCAGCGCTTCGCGGGCGAGGTCGCGCGCTCCCCAGAGCTTGCGCGGCGTCGGCGGCAGCAGGGTCTCGGCCAGCTCGACCAGCCGCCGCACCAGCCGGAACGGCCGCTTGCCGAAGGCCAGCTCGGCGCGCCGGGCGGTGCCGAAGAGGTTGGTCGCCAGCGGCATCTCGGCGCCGCGCACGTCGGTGAACAGCAGCGCCGGCCCGCCGGCGGCGATCACCCGCCGGTGGATCTCGGCGGCCTCGAGGCGCGCGTCCACCGGCGCCTCGACCACCGCCAGGTCGCCGTCGCGCCGCAGCTGCGCCAGGAAGGCCCGCAGGTCCGGGAAGGTGAGGTCGGCCATGGCCAGGCGCAGTCTAACCCCTGGCCCGGATTTCTCACCTGGGTGCGGCGTGGCCACCAGCCGTTGCCACCGGGGGCTCGGTGAAGATCACGAGAGGATGGCAGCTTTCTTGCGTTTCTTTCTTGCGCTGTTGCCGCTGTTGCCAAGACCGTTGCGGAGGGAGCAGACGATACATGGCGGTAGGGTGAGGTTGCTCGCGGTGCGCGGCCTGATGACGTCCGGGACGGCGATGACGCTGGCCGCGGCTTGCCTGCTGGCTGGCTGTGCGCTGATCGCGCGGCGAGCGACGGTCGACTACCTGGCGGTCGATTCTGCCGTCTCCGCCGGGATCAAGATCGACCTCTACCGATCGTTCGTCGAGAAGTACAAAGACCGCGTCACCATCCAGGCGCGCTTCACCGTCGATCAGTCGGCGAAGGCACCCTTCCCGGATTTCTTCGACGGCGACTTTCACTTCGCCGGACGCTCACCTCAGGTGGGTTTCCCGATGGTCGGAGAGATCGCCAACGGCACCGGCGAGCCGGCCGCGATCGAGCTCGTGCACCAAGCCGAGGCCCGGCACCGACCGCTCGAGCTCACCGGCGTCTGGCGGGTATGGCCCGAGCATGCGGGCGGGGCGAAGGAAGCGCAGGGCGAAGCCAATCCGCCCCTCGACAGCGCGAACCCCGCCCACGTGTTCGAGATCCATCCCGTGGTCCGCATCGGCCGCCTGTCGCTGCTCGACTCGTTCCGCCCCGTCAAGGGATTCAAGCCCGGAGACGCGCGCGCCGAGCTCGAGCTCTACGAGAAAGTCCCGTGCGCGCTCACCGTCAACCCGCAGACGGTGTCGATCCTGACCAAGAAGGGGCTTTACAACGACGTGGAGTTCCTCCTCGAAGCCACCGCCGAGCCGCCGCAGGTGGTGCCCGACGGCAGATTCATGATCGCCGCGGTGCGCGACCTCAAAGGAGAGCTGCTCGTCGCGCGGCGCCGCATGGTGCTGATGAAAGGCACCGCTCCCGAGCTGGCGGCGAGGCGCCTCAAGGCGGGCGAGCGCCTCCATGTCTGGGGCATTCCGCGGGTCGATTTCGCCGAGATCTCCCGCCGCGCCGCCGCCGCCGCGACCCATCCGGCCGCGTTGCAGCAGACCCTCCCTTACGAGATCATCGTCATCGGCCTCTTCGAGGACAAGAAGCCCGCAGGCATGGAGTGATGAATGGTACTTTGCTGATGTGGAGTCCACACGCAAAGTCACCGTGGAGCTCTCGCGCGACCTCCTCCGAAGGGCACAACGGACGACCGGCGCGGGCATCTCCGCCACCATCCGCCGCGGGCTGGAGCTGGTGGCGGCGGGCAGGGCTTATGAGGAGCTGCGTCAGCTGACGGGAAAGGTCCAGCTATCGATTGACGTCGAGAAGCTGCGGGAGGATCGATGATCGCCCCCCGTGGCGTCACGGCGAGACGAGTGTAGTAGGCGTCCCCCGGCTTCAGTGATTCGGCGAGCTGGAGAAATCGATCATCAGCTCGCTCCATGAGCGGACCGGCACGCCGTTCCTGGTGGCGGCGAGGAAGCGCGCCTGCCGCGCCGCCGCCGCCGCGGCCTCGTTGAACCCGAGGCCCGAGCTGTCTCCCTGCTTGACCCTCACCTCGATCACGTGGCCGCTCTCGTCGACCAGCACCGCCAGCAACACCTGCGCCTGCTTGCCGGTTCCCCGCGCCGCCGCGGGGTAAACGGCATCGGGCACGTTCACCGGCTCGGCGGCCTCCACTCCGGGACCCGGGGCGATGGGCCTGGTGTCCTCGCCGCCGCCGGCAGGCGCGGTGCCGGCGCCACGGGACGACGAGCTGGCAGCTGGCGGCGCCGGCGTACCGCCGACCGCAGCGCGCCTCCCGGGGGCAGCGCCTTTCTGCCACCCTGGCCCCGCGGACTGGACTCGCGGCTCGCCGGGCGGTTTGTCGCGGGCCGCCAGCGCGCTGTCGGGCCGCCTGTCGCCGGGCGCTGGCACGGGCGCCGATGCCCCGGGGCCGGCAGCTCCTGGAGCCACGCTCCTATCGGACCGGGGCAGCTCCCGCGGGGCTCCCGGCGGCGCCGGCGCGCCGGGCGCTCGGCTCGGGCTCGGGCTCGCGGGCGCGATCCCCGACCGGTGCCCGGGCTGCTCGGCCGGCTCCCGCGGGTGGAGGTACCACCAGGCGCCGCCGCCAAGGATGCCGGCAGCCACGAGCAGCAGCGTGGTCATCAGCGCCCGTCGCGTCGGCCGCTCCGGCCGCTCGCTCCCCGCCCACCCAGCCGGCAGCGGCAGCCCGCCGGTCTTCGTGGCACCGAACCCGGCCTCCCGCGCGGCGGCGCTTGCCGGCGTCCCGCCCGGCCGCTTGAAACCCAGCTCCGCGGCGCCGCCGCTCGTGAAGTTGGCGTCCGAGGGCAGGCTCGTGCGATGCAACGAGCGGGTTTTCCAGTTGGTGGCGAGCGGCGCCACGGCAGGCGGCATCGGCATCCTTGCACGAGTCGTCAGCGGCAGGGTCTCGTCGAGCGAAGGGTCGTACACCGGTGCGGAAGCCGGCGGCGGGGGCGCCGGCCCGGAGGGTCTTGGCGCCATCACGCCCGGTGACGGCGCCGGCCCCGGCGACGGCGCCGCCGGTTCGGGCGGCGGCGGCGGCAGGGTCTCCGGCGCCACCAGGCGCGGGTCCGCGCGCAGGTGCGAGGCGCCGGGCGCCTCCGGCTGCGGGGTCGCGCCCGCCGCCAGGAACTGGCGATCGAGCCGCACCTGGCTCGAGCCGGCCGGGGGCGCCGGCACCCAGGTTGCCGTCCTGTCCAACGCCGGCGCGAGCACCGCCTCGAGGTCCCCGGCCTGGACCGGCAGGCGCTCGCGCAGCGGGGCGAGCTCGCGCGCGAAATCCGCGGCGCTGGCGAACCGGTCGGCCGGCGCCTTGGCCAGCGCGCGCAGGAGGATTCGGCGCAGCTCGGCAGGGAGCCTTCCTTGCGGGTCGCTCTCGGCGAAGTCGAGCGGCGGCCGGAACAGGTGCCCGGCCATGTACGAAGCCGGATCGTTGCCGGCCACCGGACAGTGCCCGGTCAGCAGCTCATAGAGCACCACGCCGAAGGAGTAGAGGTCGCTGCGCTGGTCCAGCTCCTGGACGCCGAAGTGCTCCGGCGAGGCGTAGCGCGGCTTGCCGAGGAAGATCCCGGTGGTGGTGACCGCACCCTCGCCGGCGAGCACCTTGGCGATACCGAGGTCGATCAGCTTGACCAGCGGCTCGCCGTCCACGCCGCGAGTCAGCATCAGGTTGTCCGGGGCGACGTCGCGGTGCACGAAGCCTTGCCGATGCAGGTAGCCGATCGCGCGCAACGCCTGCGACGCGACCTCGAGCGCCAGCCCGAGCGGCGGCGGCCCGCCGATCCGGACCACGTCCTCGAGTGTCAACCCGGCGATGTACTCCATCACGATGAAAGCGTTGCCGTCGTCGCCCACCGCGAAGTCGTAGAGCACGGCAATCGAGGGATGGCGCAGCCGGATCGCCAGCCTGGCCTCGCGCAGGAAGCGGTCCGAGAGCTCCTGGCTGGGCTCGAGCGACGAGCGGATGACCTTGATGACGCGGATCTCGTCGAGGAAGCGGTGGCGGACCTTGTACACCGCCCCCATCCCCCCCTCCTTGATCTTCTCGAGGATCTCGTACTTGCCTTCGATCTGCTGCTGGAGGAGGGGCATCGCGGTTCACCGGCCGGTGATCGGGTGATGGGGACGCCGGCCTGACGGCTGGAAGCTTACCCGGAGCTCCGCTTCTCGGTCATCAGCGCCACCACGTTGTCCTCGCTGTCGCGGAACTCGGCCAGCCAGAGCTCGTGGTCGGGCATGCGGGCCACCAGGTGCGGCTCCTGCTCGAAACGGACGCCGCGCGCGACCAGCGCGGCGTGGGCCACCTCGATGTCGGGGACGCGGTAGTAAAGGATCGAAGCCGGATGATCCAGCTTGGGGTCCTCCGCCCGGCTGAGCATCAGGCGGACGCCGCCGCAATCGAAGAAGGCCAGGCCCGGAAAAGCGAACAGGAAGCGCAGGCCGAGCGTGTCGCGGTAGAAGGCGGTCGCCCGCTCGACCTCCTGGACGTTGACCGCGATCTGGCCAATCTGGGAGAGACCCGCGAATTCCTGGCTGGTGGTCATTGTCGCACCTCATCTTCCTCTAGATATAGGTAGGCCCGCTAGATAGATAGCCCGCCGGGCGCACCGTGGGGACCTTCGCCGTCACCGCCCGCCGCCCTTCGCGCTCCGACCGGTCAGGATCGCCTCGCGGCCGGCCAGATAGAGCAACAACACCAGCACCGCGAACGGCAGCAGCGCCAGCAGATCGGCCGACGGACCCGCGAACAGCGGATTGCGCCGGGTCATGACGTCGGTGACGCGATCGTTGAACCTGGTCAGCACCGCGGTCATGAAGGCGATCACGATGCCGGCGATGGCGCCGCCGGCGATGTAGCCCGAAGCCATCAGCACGCCCGGGCTGCGGTCGCCCTCGGCCACCAGCTGCTCCTCGGTGAGATCGAGGTGTGCCAGCCGGCGCCGCAGCCGATGGTCCACCAGCCAGCGCACCAGCCCACCGATCAAGATCGGGCTGGTCGACGACAACGGCAGGTAGACGCCCACCGCGAAGGCCAGCGACGGGATGCCGGACATTTCCAGCACGATCGCGATCATCACCCCCAGCAGCACCAGCGCCCAGGGCAGCTGGCGATTGAGGATGCCCTTGATGATGTAGGACATCAGCGTCGCCTTGGGGGCGTCGTATTTCGGCACCCGGGAGCCGTCGGGGCGCAATGGATGGGTGCCGTTGATCCCGGGATCGACCAGGTAGACGGGGACGCCGGCCCGGTCCACCAGGTACCGCCCCTGCGGGCCGCCGGCGTCGTCGGTCTTCTGCCAGACGCGGTAGGCGGCGGTGTCCTGCCGCGCCTGCGGCCCCTGCAGCTTCTCGGTTTGCGGCGCCTGGCCCGGCGGCGGCGGGCCGGCGCGCAGCTCGGCCGGGAAGTTGCGGCTGATCCGGTAGGCGACGCGGCCGGCGGCATCGACCAGGTAGTCGCCCGGGCCGAGGTCCTTCGCCGCTTCCACGTGCAGCAGGCGGTAGCTGCCCGTCCGCGGCGGCCCCGGGCTGTCGGCATAGGGTGGCAGCGCGGCCAGCTCCGGTCCGGCGACGACGGCGACGCTGCCGGCCGCGAGCGGCTCAAAGGTGAGACGCGGCACATACACCGTCGAGCTGTCGTTGAGCCCCAGCAGGATCGGCCCCAGCAGCACCGCCGAGGCCATGGTGCCCACCAGGATCGAGACCTGCTGATGGCTGGGCGTGCTGCCGATCAGGAAACCGGTCTTCAGGTCCTGGGAGATGGTGCCGCCGTTCGAGGCGGCGATGCAGACGATCGCCCCCACCGAGAGCGCGGTGACGTAATAGCTCGGGCCGGTCCAGTGCAGCTGCAGGAAGATCAGGCAGGTCAGCAGCAGGGTGGCCACGGTCATCCCCGAGATCGGGTTGGAGGACGAGCCGATCTCGCCGGTGAGGCGGGAGGACACGGTCACGAACAGGAAGCCGAAGAGCACGATCAGCACCGCGCCGAGCAGGTTCATGTGCAGCGACGACGCGAGCATGATCATCGCGACCAGCGCGACGCTGCCGCCGGCCACGAAGCGCAGCGACAGGTCCTGGTCGGTGCGCAGCCGCGCGCCGCCGCCGGCCGCCACCGCGCGCTGCCGCCGCAGGTCGTCGAGGCCGCCCTTGAGGCCCTGCCAGATGGTCGGCAGCGACCGCACCAGGCTGATGATGCCGCCGGCGGCGACCGCGCCGGCGCCGATGTAGAGCACGTAGGCGCCGCGGATCTCGTCCGGGACCATGCCGGCGATCGGCACCGTGCCCGGCGCCACCGTACCGGCGGCGCGGCCGAAGAACTTGATCGCCGGGATCAGCACCAGGTAGGCGAGGACGCCGCCACCGCACATCAGCGCGCCGATGCGCGGCCCGATGATGTAGCCGACGCCGAGCAGCTCGGGAGAGATCTCGGCCGAGATGGAGCCGGCCTCGAAGGGCGCCTTGAAAACCTTCTCGGGGATGTCCTTCCAGGCCTTGAAGGCGACGTTGAGGGCCTTGTAGACCAGGCCGATGGCGAAGCCGGTGAAGATCGTCCTGGCGCCGGCGTCGGGCACGGCCTCCTCGCCGGCGGCCTCCACCTTGGTCTGATTGGTCCCATTGGCGGCGGCGATGCCCGAGACGGCGGTGGCGATGCCCGAGACGGCGGTGGCCGCCGCTCGGGCGGCGATCCGGCGCTCCTCGTCGGAGGCGCCGGCCTTCAGCACCTCGGCGCACGCCGTCCCTTCGGGGAACTTGAGGACGCCGTGCTGCGCCACGATCATCGCCCGGCGCAGCGGGATCATCATCAGCACGCCGAGCAGGCCGCCCAGCACCGACACCAGGATCACCCGCGTGATCTCGAGGTCGAAGCCGAGGATCAGGATCGCCGGCATGGTGACGCCGATGCCGAAGGCGATCGACTCGCCGGCCGAGCCGGCGGTCTGCACGATGTTGTTCTCGAGGATGCTGCGCCGCCGGAAGCCCATCGCCGCCAGCAGGCGGAACAGGGTGATGGAGATGACGGCCACCGGGATCGAGGCGCTGACCGTGATGCCCACCTTGAGCACCAGGTAGAGCGACGACGCCCCGAAGATGACGCCCAGCACCGTGCCGGTGACGAGCGGCAGCAGGGTCATCTCCGGCAGCTTCACCGAGGCCGGGATGAACGGCTGGAAGGCGGGGACGGCGGGGCGGCCGGCCGGCGCGCGGTCGCCCGCGGCGGAGACGGCGGCGGCGGGGGCCTCGCCGCCGGAGGGTTCGACGATGGCCACTCGCTCAGTTCACCGCGTGCGGGACGGCGAGGGAGAACGGCGCGATGACGGCGTCGAAGCCCTCGCCGTTCTGGTAGACCATGCGATAGGAGCCCTGCATCGAGCCGACCGTGGTCGGCAGCGGGCAGAAGCTGGTGTACTCGTAGCGATCGCCGCGACCGAGGACCGGCTGGTCGCCGACCACCCCGGGCCCTTGCACCCGCTGCACCTCGCCATTGCCATCGGTGATGATCCACTCGCGGCTGACCAGCTGCACCGTCTCGCTATCGAGGTTGGTGATGCGGACGCGGTAGGCGAAGAAGTAGTAGTCCTCCTGCGGCGAGCTGCGCTCGGCGTCGTAGAAGCTCGACACCTGGACGCGGATGCCGCGGGTCACCGTGTCGCTCATCGCCAGGGGATTATAGGTGTTCGCCGGGCGCAGCGGCGCGCGCCGCGGGCACCGGGGAGTGGTGCCGGCAGTTGACCCTCCGGCCGCGGCAAGTCTAGACTTGCCGCAGCAGAGCGCCTCCAGCTGCAAGAGCTACAAACGGTGGCTTCATTGCCGCCCGCTCGCCATTGCGGCGCGTTCCTTGGCTCCGGATCGTGCAGATCAGAAGCTGCGGCGGTCCACGATTTACAAAGGCAGGGCAGGCAGGATGATGATCGTGACGGCGGGAACCCTGGCGGTCGGCGCCACCGCGGGGATGATGCTCGAGCAGCGGTTCGGCGCGCGGGTGACGGAGTGGGTCCGGTTGCAGCTCGCGCGCTGGCGCCGGCCGCTGCAGTGAGCGATCGAGCCGCTGCAGTGAGCCATCGAGAGGCCGGCACCCGAGACACCGGCGCCGCCTCGTCCGCCGCTCTGGATCCTACCGCGGCAGCCAGCACCGCCGCCCCATCTCCGGCCGTGCCTCCTGAGTCGCCGCGGCTCAGCCGCCGCAAGTTCCTGGGCGGCATCGGCGGCATTGGCGGCGCCGTGGCGGCCGCCGGCGGCGCGCTGGCGATCGAGCCGCTGCTCGGCCGGACGGCGGCCGCCCAGGCCCAGCAAGCGGCGGCGCTCGCCGAACCGGCCGCCGCCGATCTCGCCACCCCCGACCCGGCCACCGCCTCCGAGGCGAGCGCCAGCAGCGTCAGCCGCCATGCCACCTCCTACCGCGTGCGGACCGGCGTGGCGCGCGCCGAGCTGCTGATCCCTCCCCAGGCCAACGTCGCCAACGGTGACGAGCAGCGGTATCCGAGCGCCATCGGCAACTACCACAAGGCGCTGCCGCACGACGCCGCGGGCGAGGTCGATCCGGTCGCCCACTCCCAGCTGCTCGCCGCCCTGCAGAGCGGCGACCCCGCCGCCTTCGAGGCCATCCCGCTCGGCGGGACCACCAAGCTCACCGACCCGCAATCGGGCCTGGCGTTCGATCTCCAGGGGGCCGACGGCCAGGCGCTGGCCATCCCGCCGGCGCCGGCCCTCGCCAGCGCCGAGGCGGCCGGCGAGATGGTCGAGCTGTACTGGGCGGCGCTGCTGCGCGACGTCGACTTCGCCGACTACCCGACGCACCCGGACGTTGCCGCGGCCTGCGCCGACCTCAACCGGCTCTCGGACTTCCGGGGGCCGCGCCGGCAGGGAGAGGTGACGCCCCAGACCCTGTTCCGGGACGTGCTGCCGGGGTGCCTGGTGGGACCTTACATCTCCCAGTTCCTGCTGCAACCGGCTCCCTTCGGCTCCGAGTATGTGCAGCGGATGATCCGCACCTTCCTGCCCGGCACCGACCACATGACCGGTTTCGCCGAGTGGCTGGCGATCCAGAATGGCGCCAGCCCGGTGGACGGCGTGCAATACGACCCGCAGCGGCGCTTCCTGCGCAACGCGCGCGACCTCGCCGCCTGGGTGCACAAGGACGTGCTGTTCCAGGCCTATTTCGACGCCTGCCTGATCCTGATCACCGCTCCCGATGCGACCGAGAGCGAGAGCAACGGCATCGGCTGCCCGCTCAATCCCGGCAATCCCTATCTGCATTCGCGGACCCAGACGGGCTTCGGGACCTTCGGCGCGCCCGGCATCAAGGGCTGCATGTGCGAGGTGGCGACGCGCGGCCTCAAGACCACCTGGCACAAGAAGTGGTTCGTGCATCGGCGGCTGCGCCCGGAGGCCTTCGGCGGCCTGGTGCACCTGCAGCAGACCGCCAACCGCTATCCCGGAGTGCTGCATGGCGACGTGCTCGACTCGCCGGTGCTGGACCGCGTGCAGGCGCGGTTCGGCAGCTTCCTGCACCCGCAGGCCTTCCCCGAGGGCTGCCCGACCCATCCCTCCTACTCCGCCGGGCACGCCACCGTCGCCGGCGCCTGCGTCACCATCCTCAAGGCGCTGTTCGACGAGAGCTTCGTCATCCCCAACCCGGTGGTGCCGAGCGAGGACGGCCTGTCGCTGCTCCCCTGGCAGGGCAGCGCCCCGCTGACCGTCGGCGGCGAGCTCGCCAAGCTGGCCTCCAACATCGCCACCGGCCGCAACCTCGCCGGCGTGCACTGGCGCTCCGATGCGCTCGAGTCGCTGCGGCTCGGCGAGGCGATGGCGATCAGCATGCTCGCCGACCAGCGCCCGACCTACAACGAGATCCGCGGCGGCTTCTTCCAGGGCTACACTTTCACCAAGTTCGACGGCACCCGGATCACGGTCTAGTGTCCTGAGTCAGAAATTCGCGTACAATAGCGACCCAGGGCCTCGAGGATCTCGTCGGCGGTTTTCCGCCAGTGGAATGGCTTGGGTTGACGGTTGTATTCGATGAGGTAGGTGCGGATTGCC